>Ga0182747_1000669_pt1 | contig 30637 bp, 30 predicted proteins | sample eDN3rd30CBELigBY_FD_128526 | JGI IMG/M metagenome (GOLD analysis project Ga0182747, IMG submission 128526) | Enriched backyard soil microbial communities from Emeryville, California, USA - eDNA 3rd pass 30_C BE-Lig BY (version 2) (version 2) | ecosystem: Environmental > Terrestrial > Soil >... | reverse complement strand
GTTTAGACAAAGAAATTATCGAGGCATGCTTTTAGTCTTATTAACAGTTGGTGCAGGTAATGGAATCAATCAACTTGTTAAGTCCTTAATTGAAAGACCCCGTCCAGATATGCTGGAACAATTAAGCTCATTTAGTTTTCCTTCAGGACATGCAATGATGGGGTTGCTCTATGTATTTACGATTGCATACATAATATCCGAACTGTTTATGAGCCAAAAGACATCCATTACTGTGTGGAGTATTGCAGTAATACTAGTAATCTTAATGGGATTATCAAGAATTGCTAGTAGTCATCATTATGCTACGGATGTTCTAGCAGGTTGGAGCTTAGGATTTACATGGTTTATCATCTGTATATATTGGTATGAAAGTAGAAAAAGAAAAATAAATAAGTTAAAGATTAAAGAAAGCGCCTAGACAAATAGGTGCTTTTTTAATTTACTAATGAAAGAAAGTAAAGGGAGCGAATTTCACCTAGGGAATAATAAATAACTTAGGTGAAAAAAGTTGCATAAAGGAAACTTTGTGTATATAATGCAAATAAGAAATTGTATGAGGAGAATCGTAATGGATAGTAATGTAATCTTAGCTTTAAGTTTGACGTTGTTTGCGGGATTGGCAACTGGAGTCGGTGCTTTAATTGCTTTTTTCACATCTAGAACGAATAAGAAATTTCTATCTGTTGCCTTGGGCTTTTCTGCAGGGGTGATGATTTATGTTTCACTCGTAGAAATTTTTGTGAAAGCAAAAGATTCATTAACATATGCTTTAGGAGATACATTCGGGTATTGGATGACAATCGTTGGTTTTTTTGGAGGAATGGTTTTCATTGCATTAATTGATCGATTTATCCCCAAAAGCAAAAACCCTCATGAAGTTAAAACGGTTGAAGATGTACATGCAGCAGAAGCAAATGCAAATATAGATCATGAGAAGCTTATGAAAATGGGGTTATTTACAGCTTTAGCAATAGCAATTCATAACTTTCCAGAAGGAATAGCAACATTTATGTCTGCCATACAAGATCCAAACGTAGGGATTGCTATTGCAATAGCTGTAGCAATTCATAATATTCCAGAGGGAATTGCTGTGGCGATTCCAATCTATTTTGCAACTGGTAATAGGAAGAAGGCATTCAAGTTATCATTCTTTTCTGGGCTCGCAGAACCTATCGGAGCATTCATAGCTTATTTAGTTTTGATGCCATTTTTAAACGACGTCATGTTTGGTATCATCTTTGCTGGAGTGGCTGGGATAATGGTGTTTATTTCTCTTGATGAATTATTACCTGCAGCAAAAAAGTATGATGAGACTCATTTATCGATCTATGGTGTGGTCGCAGGAATGGCAGTCATGGCAATCAGTTTAATATTATTAACTTAGTTAAAAAGAGGGTAAATTAATGGATGTGTGTATCCAATGATTCACCCTCTTCTTTATTTTGTTACGACAGGTATTTCTGTAACACGAACACCTGTATGATCTGCTTTTGTTAAGATTATCTTATGGGTAGGAAAGTGTTTTTCCATATTAAGTACAAATTGCTTTCCAATAGTAGTTGGAATCATTGCAATCATTGTGGGTCCAGCACCACTTAATGCTGTCCCATAAGCACCGTTTTCCTTAGCCGCATTAATAATCTCAAAGTATTGAGGAATCAGTTGAGCACGGAATGGTTCATGGAATAAATCTGCTTCCATATAACGACCAATGCGTTCATAATCTTTTGCAACAAGCGCCGCAGACAGCATATTAGCATTTGCGCTTGCTAAAACTGAATATGGGCGTTCAAATGTCTCAGGTAAGACGCTTCTAGCCTCGGAAGTTTTTAACTCCACATTAGGGATAAAGACAACAAAGGAAGCATCCAAGTCCTTTATATGAATAGTATCGACATTTCCCGTTTTGTCCATTGAAGAAATGGTTAATCCACCTAATACTGAAGCAGTTGCATTGTCAGGATGACCTTCAAATTGCGAAGAAATATTACATTTATCCTGAGGACTTAAGTTTAGATTACATGCGATATTCGCTAATTCAATACCAGCCACTATAGCTGATGCACTACTACCTAAACCGCGAGCAAAAGGTAGGTCACTTGACATTTCAATACGACAAGGTGGCATTTGTTTGTTAAAACGAGATGCTGTTTCATTCGCTATTTTATAGATTAAATGATTTTCAATCTCAATATTGTTAGGAAGACCTTCTGAAACATGGATAATTTCCCATTTGTCCTGTAGAGATACTGTTAAAGATAAATATAATGATAAACTAAGTCCAATCGAGTCAAATCCAGGTCCTAAGTTTGCGGTACTTCCGGGAACAGTGATTTGCCAGTTTTTACTCATAGAACTCCCTCAATATACTTACGAATTTCTTCTTTATCATTTTTAAGTGATACTAAATCAACAGTTGAAACCTTCATAGCAGTGTCGGGATCTTTTAATCCATTGCCTGTAAATACTGTAACAACACGGCTACCTTTTTCAATTTTACCATTTTCAACTGATTTAATCACACCAGCTAAAGAAGCAGCAGATCCTGGCTCTACAAATATACCTTCTGATGCAGCGATAAGTTTATATGCAGCTAAAATCTCTTCATCTGTTACTGAATCAATGATACCACCGGATTCATCACGAGCAGCTTCTGCAAATTTCCAACTTGCCGGATTTCCAATTCGGATTGCAGTAGCAACCGTTTCAGGTTCGGCAATTGGTGCACCCTTTACGATAGCGGCAGCACCTTCTGCTTCAAATCCATACATTTTTGGAAGGCCAGTATTTTTTGCCTCATGATATTCCTTAAAACCTTTCCAATAAGCTGTTATATTACCAGCATTACCAACAGGTATACATAAATAGTCTGGTGCAGATCCTAAGCTATCTACAACCTCAAATGCAGCTGTTTTTTGTCCTTCAATACGATATGGATTTACAGAGTTTACTAGTGTTACAGCAGTTGTTTCACTGACTTCACGAACAATTCTTAAGGCATCATCAAAATTTCCGTCAATTTCAATTATTTTTGCACCGTACATACAAGCCTGTGCCAGTTTACCAAGAGCTACTTTTCCTTTTGGAATAACAACAATTGATTCAATACCTGCACGAGCAGCATAAGCACTAGCAGCAGCAGAGGTATTTCCTGTAGATGCACAAATTACACATTTCGTTCCTTCTTCTACTGCCTTTGCAACCGCAAATACCATGCCGCGATCTTTAAATGATCCTGTTGGATTTAGTCCTTCATATTTTCCATATAATTCAATCCCTAACTTTTTAGAAAGATTCACAAGGTGGATTAATGGTGTATTTCCTTCATTTAAAGTTAAAACAGGAGTTTGTTCAGTTACTGGTAAAAATTCTTTATATTCTTCAATAAGACCCTTCCACATATACAGTAGCTCCTTTTGTTCTCGCAAGGTGAACAGTTGTTTTTATATAAGAGACATTTTATCGCAAAACCGTCTTACATTTCAATAGCATTTGATAAATTACACAAACTATTAATAATATGAAATTTCTCTTGCCACAATACAGTAAATGAGTGTTTAATAAGTATATACAAGTGTAAAGACAGGGGGATATACATGACTAATGTGTTAACAAGTACCTCATCAAAAACTAAACCCATTTCAAGAAAAAAATTACTAGGTGTTGCTGGAACAGGGTGGATGTTTGATGCAATGGATGTTGGAATATTATCTTTCGTAATAGCAGCTTTGGCTGCTGAATGGGGATTAAGTTCCAGTCAAATGGGCTGGATTGGTAGTATCAACTCAATTGGTATGGCAGTAGGGGCATTCATATTTGGAGTGTTTGCAGATAAGGTTGGGCGTAAAAAGATCTTTATTTGGACGCTAGTCATATTTTCTGTTGCAAGTGGACTTTCTGCTTTAACAACTACTTTTGTTTTATTTTTAATTTTACGCTTCTTTGTTGGTATGGGATTAGGTGGAGAACTTCCTGTAGCTTCTACATTAGTATCTGAAAGTGTCCCTGCAAAAGAGCGCGGTCGGGTCGTGGTTTTATTAGAAAGTTTTTGGGCTGGTGGATGGTTACTAGGAGCAATTATTTCTTACTTTGTAATTCCAGCAGAGTTTTGGCCGATTGAAGGTTGGCGAGTTGCCTTGTTACTTACCGCTATTCCAGCATTTTATGCATTATATATTCGTTTGCATTTACCGGATTCCCCACAATTTACTGCTAGACCTGAGATGAAAAAGCGTAGTGTGTGGCAAAATATTTCGGGGATATGGGAAAATAAACATAGAAAAGCAACATTAATGTTATGGATTGTATGGTTTGTCGTAGTGTTTTCTTATTATGGCATGTTCTTATGGCTTCCAAGCGTAATGGTAGGAAAAGGATTTAGTTTAATTTCTAGTTTTGGGTATGTTGTAATTATGACACTAGCACAACTTCCTGGTTATTTTTCTGCAGCCTGGTTAATTGAGAAGGCAGGTCGTAAATTTGTTCTTGTTACATACTTAATAGGAACAGCAGCAAGTGCATTTGTTTTCGGTAATGCAGATTCAATCGAAATATTATTAATCTCTGGTATTCTTTTATCGTTCTTTAATCTAGGTGCTTGGGGTGCATTATACGCATATACCCCTGAACAATATCCACTAGTTATTCGTGGTACAGGGGCAGGTATGGCAGCTGCAGTTGGTCGAATAGGTGGAATTTTTGGGCCGTTATTAGTGGGGAATTTATTGGCTACTGGAGTTGATATTGGTTTTATATTTGGCATCTTCTGTGTCTCAATTGTCATTGGTGTTGCAGCCATCTTATTCTTAGGAAAAGAAACAAAACAAATAGAGCTTGAGTAATATACAAAAGGTTTATTGTAGTTCTAAGTTTGAGCTATGATAAACCTTTTTTGTTCAATTTAATCGTTGAAATCTTTATCTAATGTCATTTTGAGATGAAATTTATCTAATTTTGTCGAAAATATGACTTTTGTTCTTTTAGATTTATGATTTTTCAGAAAACTCATTGTCTTTCATTTTCATAAGTGATAACCTTTCAATTGGCATAATGTATACAATTAGCCTTATGGGAGGTTAGGAAGCTAATATGAATATTAGTGAGAATATTAACAAACGCTTTATTCGTTTATCAAGAGGACAACGTAAAGTTGCGCAATTTATCATAGATAATCCGACTATAGTAGCTACTCATATAGCTTCCGAAGTCGGAAAACTTATTGGTGTCAGTGAATCGACTGTAATTCGTTTCTGCTATGCAATGGAATTAAACGGTTATAATGATTTACAGGAAGAAATAAAAAATGAATTGATGCTTGATACAAGTTCTGTAAAAGATCAAGAAGTAGTTTCCAAAAAAATAGGGACGTCAATAAGCGAATTGATGAATCGAGATGTAACAAGTATTTTAAATACATTAGAAACGATTGATCCTTTTGAATTTGATCAAACAACAAAGTGGTTACATGAGTCGGAATTCATATATATAGTAGGGTTTAGACAATCGGCACCGGCAGCCACGTACATGACAAGTACTCTAAAAAATTACACAAACCAAGTGAAACAAATTCAATATGATACGCAAGATATTGTTCAAAACTTAAGGGAAATCAATAATAAGTCGCTGCTTATCATTGTAGGTGTTGACCATTTATTTGAAGATATATTAACGATTGCAAAATTAGCAAAGAATAAAAAAGCTAAAGTTGTTTCCTTAACAAATTCATCGCTTTCTTCACTTCGTGATTATTCAAATGCAATGTTCTCAATACACATAAATAAACAGAATACGTTAGAATCCAATTCCTCATTATTTGCGCTCATTCATGCAATGATTGAAGGTATGGTAGCGCAAAATAAAAGACACTATAATGAATTCCAAAAGGTTAATGACCAAGAGAAAGCAAACTTTACTTATTTAGAAGAAAGCTTGATAACAAGATAATTGGTAATTTGATAGGTCATTTTAACCGAACCATTTGCATCTGGGAAAGTAACATCAAAATGATAAAAGAATGAGTGGGGTGCCTAGAATATTTATTATCTAGGTAGCCTCTCTTTATTTTAGATTACTAAATATGACTTTACTTAGGTTCTATTTTTCATTTACGCAAGCAGTATGATAAAATAATGTCGAATAAAAATGACCACTTATATAGGAGGCACTAATATCTAATGAGCAAAGTATTAGTTTTCGGACATAAAAACCCAGATACAGATACGATTACTTCAGCGCTAGTTTATGCGTATTTAAAACAACAACTTGGAGTAGACGCAGAAGCAGTAAGATTAGGTGAAGTTAACAACGAAACGAAGTATGCTTTAGAGAAATTCGGATTTGAAGAACCAAGATTAATTGATCAAGTTTCAACTGAGACAGATCAAGTAATTTTAGTTGACCATAATGAACGTCAACAATCAGCTAATGGCATTGAAGAAGTGAAAGTGATTGAGGTAATCGATCACCACCGCATTGCAAATTTCGAAACTTCAGATCCACTTTATTTCCGTGCTGAACCAGTTGGCTGTACAGCAACAATATTAAATAAGATTTTTAAAGAAAACCAAGTTGAAATTCCATCAAATATAGCAGGTTTAATGTTATCTGCAATTATCTCTGATACATTATTATTTAAATCTCCAACTTGTACTGATCAAGATGTTCAAGCTGGTAAAGAATTAGCACAAAAAGCAGGAGTAAATGCTGAAGAATATGGCCTTGCAATGTTAAAAGCAGGTGCTGATTTATCAGACAAAGCATTAGAAGATTTACTTTCCTTAGATGCGAAAGAATTTACATTTGGAAATGTTAAATCTGTCGTTGCTCAAGTAAATGCTGTTGATGTAAATGATGTATTAGGTCGTAAAGAAGAATTAGTATCTCTATTAAATAACAATGTTGAAAAGAATGGTTTAAATTTATATTTCTTCATCATTACAGATATCTTAAATAATGATTCTGTTGCTGTCGTTGTTGGTAGTGCAGCAGAAGATGCAGCAAAAGCATTTGGCAAAGCATTAACTGATAATGTCGTTGAACTACCTGGCGTTGTATCTCGTAAGAAACAAGTCGTTCCAGTACTTACGGATGGACTAAAATAATAATTACAAGAAGAGGATGTCTCGAAAGGCTAACTTTCAAGACACCCTCTTTTTATCATTTTAAATCCAGTGGATAAACAGCAGGACCTTCAATTACATTTCCAAACTTATCAAAACGTGATCCGTGACATGGACAATCCCACGTTTCGTCCCCATCATTCCAACGAGTTTTACATCCTAAATGAGTGCATTTTGGAGCGTCAAGTCTAGTTAGATATCCGTCTGCTAAATTACCTACTGTAAACCCAATCATACCAAGCATTCTAAGCATTGTTTTTCCAAATTGGTTTCGAGCTGGATTATAAATGTGTGCTCCAGGATGTTCTTCCTTTAAAATTGCACTTGTAATAATTTCTCCTGCAACCAGAGAATTGGATAGCCCCCATTTTCGATATCCTGTTGCAATATATAAATTGGACTCATTTTCAGTAATCGGCCCCACATATGGTAAAGAATCAGCAGTATTCGGATCTTGTGCACTCCATAAATATTCAGGTTTTTCTAAATCGAATTTGGAGACAACTTCATTTTCTAAAGTCTCATAATAATTATGAGTATCTTCTATCATTCCTGCTTTATGAGAACTACCACCATAAATAAAGTATGGTTGATTATTAATCAAAGCAGTTCGAATCGTTCTTGAAGGTGTGTCTACCGATAAATATTGCCCTTTAAGTAATTCTGTTGTTTTTGTTGCTGTTAAATAGGAACGATCGATAGATAATTTTGCTAGTTGGAGCCCTTTGAAAGCCTCAATTGGATAATGAGTTGCTAGCACAAGATGATTAAAGGAAACATGTAAGTCATCATCTACATAAACGGTTTTTTCATCAACCTTTGTAACGCGAGAATTTACAAATAGATTTGCGCCTTCTTTCATAGCCAATTTAGCGAAATGTAATGCAAAATTGGTTGGATGGATTTGCGCAGTGTTAGGGAGTTTAATACTAGATAAAATATCAAACGGTAATTCTGTTTCAGCATTCTCATATCCTTCAATTTGAAGGGTTTTATAGGCTTGAATTTCATCATCAAGTGTTGCCTTACCTTGTTCCGTTGTTGCATATAAATAAGAATCTACTCGTTGGTATAAATCTATAGGCACGTTTTTTAGAGCAGATTCAATTGCATTTACATTTACATCATAATAAGTTCGAACTTCATCTTCTGAAAATGATTTTAATAGCTTTGAAAATACTGCATCATGTTGTGGTGTTAATTTCCCTGTAGAATGACCTGTTGTTGCAATACCAACAGAAGAATTTCCTTCAAGTAGAACAACACTAACACCCCTTTTTGCTAAAAGGTATGCGGTGTATATCCCCGTTAATCCGCCACCAACAATACAAACATCGCAATTTAAAGAACTGGATAACTTATTTAAGGATAATTTTTCAATACCCGCTAACCATAATGAATTTTGCATAATGACCTCCAAGAGAGTGGGATTTTTACAAGTATCGGTAATAATTACTGACATTATTCAATGAGCAGTTTGATTGAACATTAGATTATACATTCGTACAATGAGGGGTAAAGGGGGAAGTATAAATGAAAGTAGAAGTATGGTCCGATTATGTATGTCCATTTTGTTATATTGGAAAAAGACAGCTAGAAAAGGCAATTAGAGATTCTGGCTATGAGGGACAAATTGAGGTTGAATATAAAAGTTTTTTATTAGATCCAACTACTCCAATTGACGCAGAAGAACCTGTTATTTCTTCCTTAGCGAAAAAGTATCGCATGTCAGAAACGGAAGCAAAAAATATGACCAATAATGTGGCAGAAAGAGCAAAAGAAGTTGGCTTAAATTATAATTTTGATCAGATGAAAACAGCTAATACAGTTGCAGCACATCGTTTAGCGAAATGGGCAGAGACTAAAAACAAAGGCCATGAAATGAGTGAACGTTTATTAAAAGCGTATTTCCTTGAAGGGGAAGCAATTGGCAAGAGTGAGGTATTATTAAAATTAGTGAACGAAATTGGATTAAATCCAGTTGAGGCTGAAGGAATTATTAACGGTAACCAATATAAGGATGAAGTTGAAAAAGACATTGTTGAAGCACAACAGCTAGGTGTACGTGGAGTTCCGTTCTTTGTGTTTGATAATAAATACGGTATTTCTGGTGCACAACCGCAAGGATTATTCCAACAAACAATTGAAAAAGCTGCAAGTGAAGCTGGTTTAAAACCTAAGCTGAAAATGGTTGGCGATCAAAGCAATCTTTGTACAGATGACCATTGCGACTTTTAATGCATATACTATATATCATACAATCCCCCATGATTTCATCAAGGGGGATTTACATTTACGTTAAAAATGAATGTAAATGAAGGCAAACGTTTGGTTATAATGATAAAATAAACAAATAGTTACTTTTCGTAAGTAGATAGTAAATGATACACTTAATATATATTTTATAACGCGGAACTGACGACACAACTTTAGGAGTAGAGGTGTTTCTTTTGAAAGAAATCTGTATATGTCCAAGACTCGCTAAGGCAATGGATCTCTTAGGTAAACGATGGACAACATTAATTTTATATCAGTTATTGGAGGGACCACAAAGATTTAATGAAATTGAATCTTCCTTACCTATAAGCGGACGTTTATTATCTGAACGATTAAAGGAATTGGAGAAAGAAGGAATTGTTCAAAGAGCAGTGTATTCAGAGGTACCGATTCGTGTTGAATATTCCTTGACGGAAAAAGGTCTTGCACTTGAAGGAGCAATCCGTGAAATTGAAAAATGGTCAAAAATATGGATAAATTAGTGAGTATAGCCACTTGCCAAAAAGATTTCAATTTCCCATACTAAGTATGATGTTAACTTCATTCAAGCATATATTTTTATTCTATTGTAGGCTAATCAGGAAAAGGTATAGATCTCTTCTTATGCTACATTAGGGATGAAGTTAAATTGCCTCTGGCGAACGCTACAGATTTTTTAATGGGTATTTTAAATGAACATAGAGTTGAAAAACATTTATTCGCAAAACGTCTTTGACAATCGCGATATAAGAAAAGAAGTGTTTGCCTCTGTGGCAACGTTTAAGTGACCAACTTCCCGCTATGGATACTACTACGTAATCCGCGGCACAAAGGGATATTGTTCGGCCAAAGCTCGAAAAAATCTTGGCGCACATATTTTGTTGGTTACACCGAAAGAATAGCAAAAGGTATATATCACCAAGGTGTATTTGATTTTAGAAAGGATTTTACATGATGACTATACAAAAATGGGCTGATGATTTAGCTCTATTAATGAATCCAAAAAATATTAAAACAAATGAATTGTTAAAAGCATACACGATGACAAAACTAGGTGGTTCTGCAGATGTGTTTGTCATGCCTGAAACAGAAGAAGAAGCACAAGCCGTTGTAAAATATGCCTATGATCACCATATTCCTCTATTAATGCTTGGAAACGGTTCTAATATGGTTGTTCGTGATGGTGGTGTAAGAGGAATTGTCATTACGTTTTCAAACTTAAACGAAATTCGTGTTGAAGGGTCGCGTATTTATGCACAAAGTGGTGCGTTAATTAAAGATGTGTCTAAAATTGCGGCTGCAGAAAGCTTAACTGGTTTTGAGTTTGCTTGCGGAATCCCTGGATCAGTAGGTGGAGCAATGGCCATGAATGCTGGAGCCTATGGTGGTGAAATAAAAGACATCATCATTTCATCAACAGTTTTAACAAAAGAAGGAAAAAAGCTAGTGCTATCTAAAGAAGAATTAGATTTAAGATATCGACATAGTATTATTTCTCAAGAAGGATACTATGTACTTTCTTCACTTTTCCAACTAGAAATAGGCAACAAAAATGAGATTGATGAAAAAATTGCTGATTTAACCTTTAAAAGAGAGTCAAAGCAACCTTTAGAGTATCCTTCAGCGGGTAGTGTATTTAAACGTCCTCCAGGATATTTTGCAGGAAAACTGATTCAAGATAGTGGATTGCAAGGTAAAGGTGTTGGAGGAGCTGAAGTTTCTACAAAACATGCAGGATTTATTATAAATAAAGGAAATGCAACAGCAACGGACTATATTGAAACCATTAAAATGGTACAAAGTGTTGTAAAGGATAAGTTTGGTGTAGACCTAGAACTAGAAGTTAAAATTGTTGGAGAAGATTAGTATAAAGCGCCAAGCGTGAATATGCACGCGGCGCTTTATTCATTTATCTGTTGTGTATTATACATAAGGAGAAAAAAGATGAAATTTATCTCGTGGAACGTAAATGGTATTCGAGCATGTATAACAAAAGGATTTTTAAACTATTTTCATGAAATGGATGCAGATTTTTTCTGTATCCAAGAGACGAAATGCCAGGATGGTCAAGTGAAGCTTGATCTAGATGGATATTATCAATACTGGAACTATGCGGAGAAGAAAGGTTATTCTGGCACTGCGATATTCACAAAACATAAACCTCTTAACGTGCACTATGGTGTCGGTACGGAAAAAGAAGAAATGGAAGGACGCATTATCACGTTAGAATACGAACAATTCTACTTGGTAAATGTCTATACACCTAATTCTCAAAGGGATTTAGCACGACTTCCATTTAGACTTGAATGGGAAGAAAAACTAAAAAACTATTTAGTAGAATTAGATAAGAGAAAACCAGTCATATACTGTGGAGATTTAAACGTTGCTCATGAAGAAATTGACTTAAAGAATGCAAAACCAAATATCGGTAATTCCGGATTTACATACGAAGAACGTGGGAAAATGACAGAATTATTAGCATTAGGTTTCACGGATTCATTTCGTTACTTATATCCAGAAAAGACGGATTCCTTTACTTGGTGGTCTTATATGAATAAAGTTAGGGAAAAAAATATCGGGTGGAGAATTGATTATTTTATTGTATCTAATCGTATAAGTGAATATATCGAGGAAGCAAATATCCATTCAGAAATTTACGGAAGTGACCATTGCCCAATATTTTTAAATTTACAGTTGAATATGTTGGGGTAAATGTTTTAATACTTAACTTGTAGTTAAAAAATCGGTAGCACAGTTAACGTTTACAATTTATACAAATCAACTATGGAGTACAAAACTGATGCCACAACCAATATTAGTAAATGTAACTGAAGAAATCGTCAGGGGACTTGTGAGATTTTTACTTTTTGGACCGGAATATCAAACATTCTGTCATTGTGAAAATTGCGAAATGAATATCGTTGCAAGCGCATTAAATAAACTTCCATCAAATTATGTATCAACAAACTCAAAAAGAGATGACGTATTTAAACAATTAAACAATCCAATTTACATCAGTATTGTTAATAAGGAAATTATTCATGCAATTCATAGAGTAGGTAAATTACCAGGACATGAGTAAATTTAAGTGGGTGGTATAGTAGATATTGATCTATAGGGGATGTCTAGAAAGTGAAACTTTCAAGACATCCCCGCCTTTCCTTATAAATAAATGAGCTGAAATTGGTTTTGCGTTAAGTTTATATATTGAAATGCACTTCTTTTTTAGAGGCGGTAGTTGAAATTATTTAAGAAGCGCTCGGTTGTACGATGAAGTGACAAAGATGAGTCAGAGTTAACACTTTATTCATTCTGATTTTGTTGTTAATAGTTACCTTTTCAACGGTGCATGTAGTAAACTTAAAAGTAAGATGTTGAAAGTGAGGGGTTGCTAATGCCTACACCTAGTATGGAAGATCATATCGAGCAAATTTATTTATTAATTGAAACAAAAGGATATGCTAGGGTGTCTGACATAGCAGAAGCATTATCAGTTTTACCTTCCTCAGTAACAAAAATGGTCCAAAAATTAGACAAAGATGGCTACTTAATCTATGAAAAATATAGAGGATTGACACTAACACCCAAGGGTGAACGACTAGGGAAAAGACTAGTAAAAAGACACGAATTGTTAGAACAGTTTTTGCGACTTATAGGTGTGGATGAAGAACGGATTTATGCAGATGTTGAAGGTATTGAACACCATCTAAGTTGGAATTCTATAGATAGAATTGCTGACTTAGTACAACTTCTTGAAGAAGACCGAGAAATTGTTAAGAAGTTAGAAGAAATTAAAACAAATAACCAGTAATAAGATAAGTTGAAAGGAAATATTATGGAAGAACTTAAATCAGGTGAAGTTGTTGAATTAACTGTATTAGAAGAACAAGGCTCACGTATACTGTTAACAAATGGAGATTTGGATATACCATTAAATAGTTCGGAATTAACAAGTACTCCTTCAAGAGGAGATCGTTTAAAAGTATTTTTATTTGCAGATCGTAGAGGCAATTTACAAGCTACAACTGCGATTCCGAATATTGCACAAGGGGAATATGGTTGGGCTCGTGTAATCAAGGTTACTAAAGAAGGGGCCTTTGTAGATATCGGGACGACTAAAGAAGTGTTAGTGAAGGAAGAAGATTTACCACTACTGAAGAATCTATGGCCAGAAGTTGGCGACCATCTGTATTTAACCCTTCGTACTGATCGAAATGGCGATCTTTTTGGACGTCTTGTAACTGAAGAGAAAGTAAATGAACTCTATGAAGATGCGATTGAAGAGTTGCACAATAAAAACATAGTAGCTCGTCCGTACCGATTATTACCAGTTGGATCTTTCTTGTTAGGTGTGGATGTTCCTTATCGTATTTTTGTTCATAATACTGAAATGGAGCAAGAGCCAAGATTAGGTCAAGACGTTACTATCCGAGTAATAGCAGTAAAAGAGGATGGATCATTAAATGGTTCTCTGTTACCAAGAAAGCATGAAAGACTTAGCGCAGATGCTGAACAAATTCTCGAATACTTAAACAGTGTTGGGGGCAAGATGCCGTTTGGTGATAAATCATCTCCGGAGGAAATTACTGAGATGTTCCACATGAGTAAAGGAGCTTTTAAACGCGCATTAGGTTCCTTAATGAAGGCAGGAAGAGTTAAACAACAAGACGGATGGACCGAATTACAGTAAATATTGTGCAAATCAATTAAACCTGTATATTGAATATGTTATATTGTTTCAAAGGGGGAATTAATTATGGATTTCACGTTAAATGAATTAGGTTCACAAAACTTCGCTTTTGAATACAAAAAAGATGGAGAAAAATTAGCTGAGATTGAGTGGATACAAAAAGGGGACGTTATGGTAATGAACCATACGTATGTTTCAGATGTATTAAGAGGGCAAGGAATCGCTAAAAAGTTATTAGATAAGGCAACTGAATATGCTAGAGAAAATAACTTCAAAATGGAAGCGGTTTGTTCATATGTCGTATCGGCATTTAATAAAAGTAACGAATATGATGATGTAAAAGCATAATATTAAGTGTGTAGTTGATGGACTTATCCAACATCTACACACTTTTTTAATTATTGTTTATATGCTTTAAGAGTGTATATTGTAGTTCTTATAAGTATTTTATAGTTGAAGAAATAGACAAACAAATACTGTAAAAACTATTGCTCCGATGAAAAATGAAGTTACTTCTAACCAATCGTAATGTACGTCATATTCTTTCATAATTGTCCATCCTCCATTTTACAAAAAAAGTGAATACTAATATTTTATTAAAATCCTATGGTATTTAGAACATATTAGCAATTAAATACAAAGAAAGACATTTTTAGTAAAAGTCGTTCATAACTATATCCGAATCGTCAAAAGATGCAGTATAAATCTTTATAATAGGGAGAAATTAAATATTATCTAGAATTATGGAGGGGATCAATAATGGCGAAAATGAGAGGAAAAGGTGTAGTTTTGGCGGCATTTGCTGCAGGCGTTGCATCATTCTTGAGTAAAAAGGAAAATCGCGAAAAAACAATGAATATGCTTAATTCGTTAAGAGGAAAGACAACAAACAATGTCAATTTCAAAAATTTCATCTCAGAAAATGACTCATTAAAAGAATTAGCTGAAACAGCTGCAAGTGTCAATGATACAAGCATTAGGGGAAACAACTTCATCGGAGAAGGTGGAGGACAAACGGCACTTTCATATTATAATCATAAGCAAGAAGGACTATAAAAATAAGTCGACAACTAACAAAAGTTGTCGATTTTTTACTTCATCATTAATGGATATTTTCAATATTTCAGATGCACGTTAAATAAAATAAAAAACGGTAAAATCAATTAAATGATTTTACCGTTCGTGTATAGAGTCAAATTATGCGTTAGCAATTTCTTTTTTCATTGTTTTGTTTTTAGCAAGGTTAATATGCCATGATAAAGCTTCCTCTAAAATGTGAGGAGTTTGAGCATTACCAGTTGCTTCAACTGCACGGTTGTAGTAATCGCGTAATTGTTCTTTGTAATCAGGGTGAGCACAGTTTTCGATAATTAGTGCAGCACGTTCTTTTGGAGCAAGACCACGTAAGTCAGCGATTCCTTGTTCAGTTACAATTACGTCTACATCATGTTCTGTATGGTCTACGTGAGATACCATTGGAACGATTGAAGAAATAGCGCCGCCTTTTGCGTATGATTTCGTTACGAAAATACCAAGACGAGCATTACGAGCAAAGTCTCCAGAACCACCGATACCGTTCATCATTTTTGTACCACTTACATGTGTAGAGTTTACGTTTCCGTAAATATCTAGTTCAAGAGCAGTATTGATAGAAATTAATCCGAGACGACGGATTACTTCAGGATGGTTAGAAATTTCTTGCGGACGTAACACTAATTTATCAGCATAGTTTTCAAGGTTGCCATATACTTTTTTCTGTAACTCTTCTGAAACTGTAATAGATGTAGCAGAAGCATAGCTTACTTTACCAGCATCGATTAAATTGAATACTGCGTCTTGAAGTACTTCAGAAGCTACAATTAAATCTTCAAATTCAGAATCTGCAAAGCCATCAAGTACAGCGTTTGCTACAGAACCAACACCTGATTGTAAAGGCATTAATTTGTTAGTTAAGCGACCTGCTTTAATTTCTGAACGGAAGAAATCAAGTAAAATGTTTGCCATTGTTTGAGTTTCCTCATCTGGAGGAACGATTAATGAAGGAGCATCTGGCTCTTCAGAAACAACGATTGCTTTAATTTTAGCAGGATCTACTTTAATTCCGATTTCACCAATGCGTTGTGTAGCATCAGTTAATGGAATTGGATCACGTTCTCCTTGAGCTTTAGGTACATAAATATCATGAATACCAATTAGGCTTTCTGGATGTGCGATGTTTAATTCTACAATAATATTTTCTGCATATTCTGCAAAGATAGGTGAGTTACCAACAGATGTTGTTGGGATAATTAAACCATCTTCTGTAATGGCAGCTGCTTCAACAATTAGGTATTGGATTGGTCCGATAATTCCTTGACGTACTAACTCAGCATTATGAGAAAGGTGAGCGTCAACGTATAAAACATCACCAGAGTTAATTTGTCCACGAATCATTGGGTCAGCGATGAAAGGACCACGTTTGCGGATAGCACCAGCTTCAGCTAGATACTTGTCCACTTCTGGTCCAAGTGAAGCGCCAGTGTATACATCAATTTTAAATTCTTCGTTTTTAGCACGTTCAACTAATGCCATTGGTACAACTTTTGCATCTCCGGCACGAGTGAAACCACTCATCCCAACAACTGCACCATTTGGTATTAGTGCTGCTGCCTCTTCAGCTGAAACGACCTTTTCAGACAAAACTTTTAGTCCAATACGTTTTTCGACTCTTGGATCCATTATAAATCCCCCTTTTGCTATATATAAAAAAGCATAAACTGTACACTATGTTTAGTGCAACTCATAATAAATCTTATATTCCTATAATAACACCAAACCGTCACAAAATCTTCAATAATTTTATGAAAGTGCTTAATTGCCGTTTTAGAGAGAAAAATCCAGTAAAAATGACGAAATGGAGAGAGATGAGTAGAATCTTGTCGAGAGTTGTTGAGTCAAAAAAATGCAAAGCGATTAGAATCGTGTAGTTCTAAAGTCGCTTTGCACGAATAATATTTTTTCTAGAAACCTAAAGATCGACGGAAATAACTAGCATATCTTTGGCTTACCGGAATTCTTGTTCCATCTTTCATAATTAATAAGAAAGTTGAATGAGAATCAGGTTGAATTTCATCGATAAAATCAATATTAACGATATATGAACGATGGCATCGAATAAATGAGTCTGGAGCTAAGAAAAGCTCTAAATCACTTAGATTTAAACGGTGATACCCTTCGCGATTACTTGTTTTAACAAAAGTTTTACGTAATTGCGTTTCAAGGTAAATGACTTCGTTATGTCTAATCGGGTACCAACAATCATCAATTTTGATAGTAATATAATTAGTTAAAAATGGTGAAGGCTTTTGTGGGAAAATAGCAGTAATCGCGCCTTTCGTTTCACCTTCTTCAATAAGTGGAATACTCATACCGAAATATGGAACACCAAATACATCGGGTTCAATGTAGGTATTAATTTTTTGGCCATAAGTAAGAGCTTTAGATGCTGCAGAGCCCTCTTTGATTGGATCACCAGGCTTAATTTTTAAATCAACCTTCTTACTTGGTTGATAGTACAGATATTCATTTGTATCGGATATTGCAATTGATGTGTTTTCAGGGAAGAAATCTTTTATGACATCCATGATTTCCTCAATTTGCTTTGGATCCACTATATTACACCTCTTCAATATTAAATAAGTATAAAACCATTTTACTACATATTTGATTAAATGAAAAAGAGAAGATTGTGGAATAATTAAGAAAAATTTATACAGTTAGAAAAGAACGATAAAATAAATTGAAGAAGTAGTTAGAAAATTGGTATATTTTGTCGAATCATAATTTTATTATAATACTCTGTACTATTTCATAACTTCTATATTTGAATAACTAATATTAGAATTAACATAGAAATGATACAGATAAAATAGTATTGAAAAAAAATCGCAAATTATGGTAATATTCACTTTAGATTAACTACTTTATACATATATTTTAAAAAGAATATGTTAAGTTTTTGCATATCATACTCGTTCAATACATGAATAATATTAATTTATACTTGAATGATACATATTTTCATATCTTAAATTTTTAATACTGTAAAAAATAATGCGAATGCATTCTGAAGAAAGATGGGGTAATTTATGCAGCATCAACATTCAATATCAGAAACAATATCTAAGAGATACTTTCAAGAAATTGATGGTATCAATCAATATAGTGGAATAGAAGATTTTTTTAATATTGAATCTAAGCTGTTGTTTGAAATCTTTCACTTGGAATCAGCAAAGGCAAAACAGTCTTTACATGAGATTATAGATATTCTTTCCATCCGTTTTGGAAAGCAAGTAATCAAAATAGTTCGTGGATATTTTATTAATCTGTCATCCATTGTTGCACGTAAATTGCTAGATAACCAAGTTCCATCCAAGAAAGCGTTTGCTTTTAACTATGCATGTGCCGATATGATTGAGAATAAAATGAAGGATGCAGAGTTTTTGCAATTTGCTGATGAATTGGTTGACTTTTACGTTGATTTTATTGCGGATCGAAAACAACCAACGTTTAAACATCAAACGGTAAATAAAGTGATTATGTACATAAACGACGAACTAGAGAACGACTTAACCGTGGAGAGTATTGCAAGTAAATTCCACATTAGTACAAGTCATCTTTCACGTATTTTTAGAGAACATGTAGGTATTACCTTAGTTGAATATTTAAATGTTCGAAGAGTTGAAGAATCGCAATATTATTTGAGACATACAAATAAAAGTATAACTTCTATATCCGAACAGTTCCATTTCTGTAATCAAAGTTACTTTACTCGCATATTTAAAAAGTATACGGGTGTCACACCAAAGCATTTTAGAGATGAGTTACATCATGAATTCTATCGATTCAATATCATTGAAGTGGAATACGAAACTGTATAAAAATTGTTTTTAAGCAGGTTATGAACAATAAAAAATTATAGTATTTTTCAAATCATAAGACACCTGCTGTTTGTATTTCATATATAAGTTACTGTATACTTCAACATAGTAAAAACATATAGTGGGTGGATTAATGAAAAAACTACTGTTATTCTCAATGCTTGGTTCTTTGTTATTCTTATTAACAGGATGTCAATCGGTAGAAAATCAAGAAGGAATTTTTTATAACACATTTGTTAGACCGATGAATTTTTTACTAGATTACCTTGGTACGCTTTTTGGTGGTAGTTATGGGTTAGCTATTATTGCAATTACAGTAGCGATTCGTTTAATATTAATGCCGCCAATGTTAAAGAATTATCGTAGACAAGCGTTAATGAAATCGAAAATGGATATTGTGAAGCCGAAGATGGATGAAATCCAAACAAGATTAAAAGCGGCTAAAACGAAAGAAGAACAAATGGCAATCCAACAAGAAATGCTTGCTTTATATCGAGAACACAATATTAACCCAATCAATATGGGTTGTTTACCAATTATTATTCAAATGCCAATAATCATGGGATTATACTTTGCAATTTCCCATTCGGAAGTCGTGAAAACACATGAATTTCTATGGTATGATCTTGGATCGCCAGACATAATAATGACTGCAGTTGCGGGGATTGTGTATTTCCTTCAAGCTCAAGTATCATTATGGACAGTCCCAGAAGCACAAAAAGCTCAAATGAAATTGATGATTTATATTTCACCAATTATGATTGTTATTATCTCACTTTCATCTATGGCAGCTTTACCATTGTATTGGTCAGTCAGTGGGATTTTATTAATAGTACAAACATATATTGGTAGAAAATTTTATTCGGATCATCCCGAAAAAGTCGAAGCGAAATAACATATAAAACCCAGTCGAGAAATCTTGGCTGGGTTTTATTATGTAGTTTTTTGCAGGTTGATAAAATTTTTCTAACAGTGGGATAGAAGTTTAATTGATTAAAGTCTTTTTATGGGAAAATAATATTAATCTTGTACTATTCTTTAAATTTTTAAAGTCAAATTTATCATTCAGTGCTAATATAGATTTATTGTGATAGAAAGTAGGCAATGCATAATGAAACGATCCTCAACATCTAAAAAGACCAAAACAACAGTAACAATTATCATAATTGTCCTTTTAATTATTGCGATTATCGCAATTTTATTTTTCACTAACAAAAATATAGTAAATAGTAAGCAAACTGAAGAAGTCCAAGAGCAAGAAGTAGTGCAAGAAGAACAGAATGAGGTAACAGAAGAAGATACTATGAAAGAAGAACAACAACCTGAAAAGACAAATGAACAAACTGAAGAAGTTAATCCAGAAGCTTCAAAAGAAGAATCTGTAGAAGTATCAAATGGTAAAGAAGATGGAAATGACGAAGATAAGAATTCAAATGAGTCCGATGTAATAGCAGATGATAATGGCTATATCGTAGGTCAAACATTACCATCTGAACCAACCTATATTAAAGGTGTGTTAATTGCCAATAAAAAGTATCCGCTACCTAAAGATTATAATCCAGGTGAAAGTGTAGAGGCGCGTGCTGCCTTTGATGAAATGGCTCAAGCGGCACTAAAAGAAGGATATAAGATTACAGCTTTTAGTACGTTTCGATCCTTTGACTATCAAACAACACTCTATAATCGATATGTTGAGCGCGATGGGAAAAATAATGCTGATCGCTATAGTGCGCGCCCAGGATATTCAGAACACCAAACTGGTTTAGGCTTTGATGTAGGTGAAGTTGGACGTGAGGATTTATGGTTAACAAGTGAATTTGGAGAAACAGAAGTTGGAAAATGGTTAGTCGCTAATGCGCATAACTATGGATTTATCCTTCGCTATCCAGAAGGAAAAGAACATATTACAGGGTATATGTACGAATCATGGCATTTTCGTTATTTAGGTAAACAATTAGCAACTGAAGTGAAAGCTTCTGGGCTAACGTTAGAAGAATTTTTGGGAATAAATTAAAAAAATGGCACACCGGGGAGAAACAACCGGTGTGCCATTGTTCTTTATTATAGAATTGGCGTTAATAAACGTGAAACAGACTCTTTAAATTTAATCACATTGGAACGATTATTATATTGTTCCAATGTTAACTCTGAACAGTCGTAAATATCGCGTTCAAAGATTTCTGCTAATTCATGCGAAATGGAACGATCGTAGATAAAGGCATTTACTTCAAAATTTAGGCTAAAGCTACGTACATCAATATTTGCTGTCCCAACAGTCGAAGCTTCATCGTCGATCACAATCATTTTTGCATGGATAAAACCTTTTTCATAGATATAAACTTTGGCACCGGCCTTTAATAATTCCCCTACATAAGAATAAGTTGCCCAATAGACAAACATATGGTCTGGCTTATTTGGAATCATAATTCTAACATCAATTCCTGAAAGAGTAGCAATTTCGATTGCATTATAAAAGCTACTATCAGGTATAAAATAAGGAGTTTGAATGTAAATATAACGTTTTGCACTCATTAATAATTTTAGATAGCCATTTTTAATGGTTGGCCATTCTGCATCCGGTCCACTTGAAACGATTTGTGTTGTTACATCGCCTTTTTTCGGAATTGCAGGGAAGTACTTTTCAGAGTAAACAATATTATTATTACTTGCTTGGTTCCAGTCCAACAAAAATCTAGTTTGCAATGGATGAACAGAGCTTCCTTCGATTTTTAAATGTGTGTCACGCCAGTAACCGAATTTTTTATTTAATCCTAAGTATTCATCACCAACATTAAAGCCACCTATATAACCAATACGTCCATCAATAATGACAATTTTGCGATGGTTTCGGAAATTTAACCGAGGATTAAATAGCGGTAAGACGGAAGGAAAAAAAACTTCAACTTCTCCACCTAATTCAATCAGCTCTTTGAAATTGCTCTTTTTTATTCCTCTAGAGCCCATCTCATCATAAAGTATTCTTACCTTTACACCTTGTCTACTTTTCTTCTTTAGTACAGTTAAAATTTTTTGACCTAAATTGTCCAGCTTAAAGATGTAATATTGGATATGAATATGATCTTTCGCAGCTAAAATATCTTCGATTAACGATTCAAACTTATCCTTACCATCCGTAAAGATTTCAACATGATTATCCTGTGTTAAAACTGAATTATTCGTTTTTAAATTCATATGAATTAAACTTTTATACTCTTCAACATAAGGTTCACGAAATTCAAGTGTGTCTTCTTCAATTGCATTTATTTGATAATCGATCAATTTATCAATACCGATATCTTTTTGACCGTCCCAACGGAATAAATGTTTTTTTCTAAGTTGTCGACCAAGAAGTAAATATAAGACAAATCCCAAAAATGGTAAAAAGAATAAAACAAGGATCCAAGCCCAAGCAGAAGATGCATCTTTTCTTTCTAAAAAGATCACGGTAATCGCAAACATTAAATTCAAAACAAACAATATCGGAAGAAACACATATGGGGTAAGAAGGATACTCACTATTATTGCACCTACTTCTCTATCAAAGTTTAAAAATGTGGAGACAATTAATTATTCCTATCTTCTATTACTCATATTGTTCTGCAAGGAAGTAAATGTCTGAAAAATCAAGATTCATTAGCTTTTGTTTATTAATAAAGAATTTGATTAATCCTGTGTCTCCCCACATAATTTTTTGTGCATCATTGGAAACGATTTGTAATAATAGTGTATCAAACCTTCTTAAAAAAGGAGAGTTTTTGCGCGTATCCTCATAAATAAAATATGGATATCCGCCTATTTTATGTTCTGCACCTAAAAAATGTTCAATATAGATATCTTCAACTGATCGTCCATTAGTAGGAGCTTCCTTGTAATGGGCTAATGGTTTCTCTAAAAAAGTATCAATACGATAGTCCATTGCGGAAACTGGCTCATATTCAGAAGTAAAGCTCAAAGCCATTTCTTCACCTATGGGAAATGGTTGATTATCAAAGTGTACCAAATGCTGCGAAGTATTATTCAACCCTGCAGTAGTCAATATTTCAGGATAGTATCTTATTTTAAAATAGTGTTGAAAGTACTGTTCTTCAACAGCAAGATTCGATTGGAAAATGGAGGGGGATATAAAAAATTGTAGAATTCCCTCTTTTGGAAAGGGCTCGAACTTTTGAATTTGTGAAAAGTTAATCTGTGCTAACAATGCCATTGTATGTCCATTTACATCTTTCGGGTATGAATAATTAATAGGTAAATATGCAGAACCAGAAAATTTACTATCAATCATTGAAGTACTTTTCGGAAAAGGGAGTATTTTGTTTAAAGGTAACAATGATTTTTCAACCGATGAACGTATACTTTCTAATTCTACAGGTAGATGTAAATGGTATAGTGACTTCATGATCAGTAGCCTCCGCGGTTATCAATTATAAAAAGTAGTGTACAATATTACTTTCCACATTTTTCATCTAGTTAAACCTAAAGAAAACATCACGTATTAGATGATACGTGATGCTATGCATTTTCATGTTCAATTCTTAATGTCTTTCTAGATGCTTTGAATGAAACGATTAACAATATCGATACGACAGCAATTATGATTGAAACCATATAACCAAATGAAGAATTGAATTTAAATAATGATGTAAAAAGTAAAGGACCAATAATTCGACCTAAGTTATCCATTGAATAGGATAATCCAGCGGCAGTTCCGTATCTTCCGCCAGATTCTTTCGTCGTTAAAGACACAACACATGTCCTAGCAAGGGCATTACCCGCTGTAAACACACAAAGTGCTAATCCTGCAAAGAATATGTTGGATGTAAAGACGATTAGCAATAATCCAATAGCTGTTAGTAGTTGTGCTCCCATTAACCATTTAGTTTCTGCGCCATCTTTAATTCTTCTAACTACCCCACCTTGAATACCTGCATCAACAAATCCGCTAAACATAAATAAGAATCCTAATTGTAGGGGAGTTATTTCAATTCGATCTATTTGGAATAATTGAAACGTTGCTTCTACTCCAGCTAAAATGAAAGTAACAATAAATGAAAATATAAATAAATAACGAACTCGATAACGGAATAACTCTGAAGCTCCTACTGGTACAATTGCTCGTTTGTTACCTTCGCCTCTGCGACTAGGTTCTTTTAATAGAACTAAACCGTAAATAAATAATAACGCAATTAAGATAGCTGAAACGATAAATGGAAGTTGTAAGTTTGTATGCCCAAGAACGCCTCCGATTGCAGGGCCAAAGATAAATCCAAGCCCAATGGACATTCCCATGATACCCATGTACATATTTCGATTTTCATTAGTTGATAGATCACTAATATAACCTGTAACGGCAGTGTAAAGTGCACCTGAGAATAATCCACCAATAATTCGAGATACATAAAGCATCCCTAATTGATCTATAAATATGCTGAAAATGACAAAGCTCAATGAGAATCCAATTAAGCCGATAAGAATCAATTGTTTTCTTCCGAATTTATCTGAAAGATAGCCCCAAACCGGTGCAGTGAAGAAGCTAGCCAGAGCGTAAACGGTTAATAAACCCCCGACGTGTATTTCACTCCAATGCTGATCGACAATAACTTCAGGTAAAACGGGAATGATAATGCCGAATCCAAGATAGACAAGGAATTGAATCGACATTAATAAAAGAATCTCTTTTTTCATAATAAACCTGCTTTCTTTACTACTCCTCATAAGTCAATTTTACAGTCCGATTCATAATGAAACAAGTTTGAAGGGTATGCGTTCTAGATAGAAAAAAATTTATTTAGGTTTGTTTGAATATTGAAAAATAAGGTAATACTATTTGAAAAGAGTAGTAACAAGATAGAGTTTAATAATTTTTGTGCAAAATACTTGACTTTTCAAAGTTGTAACAAAATTGAAAAGTATTTTCCAGGTAAAAAATGTTATGATATTCACAAGATACTATATTTAATTACAATTGAAACTTTTTTATAAGATAAACGTTTATATAATAGAGGAAAGGTTAGGTGGAAGTATGGCGAAAGAAGTAGACTTAAAGAAAATGGTTAAAAACTTATCTAAATTAGGTGTCACAGCATCAGTTACAAAGTCACGTCTAGAAATATTAAAAGTATTAACACCACCAATACAAACTCCACAAACATAACTTAAACATAAAACAAATTATAATCACACATTAATAAATGAGTATTACAAAAATCCTGACAGTTTTGATGTTAGGATTTTTTTTTGAAACCAAAAAATTACACCTCAGACTAAGTCCAAGGTGTAATAATGGTTATTCTTCTTCATCTAATGTAGAGAACATATATGTTCGATAATGGAACTTCATACTAAATACTAATCCTAATGCTAATGCATTCCCCATTAAAGAACTACCTCCATAACTAATGAAAGGCAATGGTATACCGGTAATAGGGAGTAATTGAATAGTCATACCGATGTTTTCAAAAACATGGAATGTAATCATTGCAATAATTCCGGCACATACATAAGTACAGAAAGGATCTTTTAACAACAATGTAGTTTTTGTTAGATGATAGATCAGTAGGAAGAACAAACAGATAAGAAGGCTAGCGCCTACAAATCCCCATTCTTCGCCAATGACTGAGAATATAAAGTCAGTATGGTTTTCTGGAACATAAACTTCTCTACCCATATAGCCTTTCCCTGTTATTTCACCCGAACCAATGGCATTTAAAGAGGTAATTAAATGATATCCATCGCCTCCGGTATTTAAATACGGATTTATCCATGAATTAATACGAGCGAATTGATATGTTTTAAAACCAAACGTATCCTTCAGGAATTCCTGCATATTAACCGCCATCCATAGTAATGACCCACCGATTGAAGCTGTACCAACGAATATCGGAAGTATTATTTTCCAAGAGATACCGGCTACTATGACTAATGCGGCTGTAATGGCTAAAAATACTAGGGATGAACCTAAGTCTGGTTGAGTCATGATAAATGCTAACGGAATGAACAATGCAATACCGATTTTAATTAATAAAAGTAAATCAGTTTTAATGGATTTAACAGAGTATTTAAGATGGTGCTTACTAATTAACTGCGCTGTGGCTAAGATATAAAAGGTTTTCATAAATTCAGAAGGCTGGATATTCCCAAAAGGAAGGTTATACCAACTTTTAGCCCCATTAATCTTTTGCCCAATTTGACCTTGTCCTTCTGGCATAAAAATAAGCAATACTAGTAAAAAGATCCCGAACCCATATAAATACCATGACATTTTTTTATATTGGTCAGGTTCAAAATACATAACAAATGATACAATTACTGCACCAATTACATACCATTGAAGTTGTTTAATAACAAAGTTTGCAGTATATTGCCCTGTAGTTTGAGCAGATGAAATTGCTAGTAAACTAATGATTAAAAATGCAAATAATATAAAAATAAGCGGCCAATCTAGCCTCTTCGTAAAGTTACGATCATTTTCCATTGTTTCACCTATATTTTGTATATTTCCTTATGTTCACGACTGACATAAAGTGATTTAATAAACTTATCATATTATATCGTAAAATACGTCTTAAAGGATAATTTATAAACATAAAACGAAATCACTATGAAAATGTTTCAAAATGAAACAATAACACATATAATAACTTTTGTAGCGAACTATTGGAGCGTGAATCATCATGTCAAAAATTAAAAAGACATCTGAGGAATTTATTCACCACTTATATGTACATATGAATGAAATCGACCAATTTGTCATTTTTAGCGGCTTATCTATAAAACAGTTTGTCTCAGCTTTTAATCCGATGTCGAATATTTTACTATTAAAACACAGTTATGAAGATGGCTCTTTTAATATGCACACTCAGTTAGACTTTGTATCCAAAGAGGAAGTGCAAAACTTTGTAAAACGTGTTTCTGATTTAAAAAGTGATTTATGTTGGATTGATTTCGCTGATGAAAGAGGTTTGAACAAACTTACTCCAATGGAACAAGCTAAACTATTATATTTAAGCCATAAAAAGGAACCTATTGGTACACCTTTTTCAGAAAAACTGTCGAATCGATTTGTTTATCATTCATCTGATTTAGAAAAGTCGATTAAAATATATTTTAGAAATTTGGATGATGCAGAAATACTTGTTACTCACGTTTTTAATATGATAATAAGGGAAAAATTGGGTAATGGTGGACTGTTCCGAAAGAAAACTAAAAATACGTTTCCAATGATTGATCCTGATTTTTTAAAAGCGTATCGTCCATATGCTAAGGATGGAGCGTTAATGTCTCTAACTAAATTAGAAAAGCCTAAGCGTTTTGAAATTGAAGTACGAACACTAGCTGATTATGATTTCCCTGATGAAGTATGGGATGATTTAGATGTTATTTTAAATCAGAGCTATGATGATCTCATTAAAATCCCTTAAAACTCCCTCTGTCAATGGTAAAATCCGGTGGAACGACGGGGAGTTTTTTTCGTCCTTACAGATAAGGATAAGGATACATTGAGTTTTCGATTTCGTGATAAACTTGAATTATTGAATACTGGAGGGTAAATGATGAAAAAGACTATAGGATTGTTATATGGAGGCAAGTCTGCTGAACATGAAGTATCGTTATCAACTGCGTTAGCGGTTATTAAAGCGATTGACTTTGGAAAATATGATGTGCATCCAATTTACATTACATTGAATGGAGAATGGCGTAAAGGCCCACAAATAACGCAACCAGTTGAGTCAGTAGAACAATTGCAAATCGATAGTGATCTAAATAGTAGTGCAAATAATATTACAAAATTTATCGTAAATGAAAATGGAGAACAAGTAAAATTTGATGTTGTTTTTCCATTGTTACACGGCACAAATGGCGAAGACGGTACGGTTCAAGGGTTACTAGAAGTGCTAAACATCCCTTATGTAGGTAACGGAGTACTAGCATCGGCAACAGGTATGGATAAAGTAGTAATGAAACAACTATTTGAAATAGCTGGTTTAAACCAAGTGCCATATGTCCATTTTTTACGTCATGATTGGGTGAAAAACCAAGATACTATAATACAAAGTTGCGAAACTACATTAGCATGGCCAATGTTTGTAAAGCCTGCTAATTTAGGTTCAAGTGTTGGGATTAGTAAAGCATCAAATCGAGAAGAACTAGTCAAAGCAATCCAATTTGCCCTGAAATATGACCGCAAGATTGTTGTTGAACAAGGTGTAATTGCAAGAGAAATTGAAATGGCTGTTCTTGGAAATAATAATCCGAAGGTATCCGTAGCTGGCGAAATTAAACCCAATACTGATTTTTACGATTACGAATCTAAATATAAAGACAATTCCACATCATTAATTATCCCTGCGGAAATTAGTGAATCTGTTTATACAACAATGAAAGATATGGCAATTCGTGCATTTAAAATACTAGACTGTTCAGGGTTAGTAAGATCTGATTTCTTTGTAACAGATCAAGACGAAGTTCTTATTAACGAAGTAAATACAATGCCAGGATTTACACCTGTCAGTATGTATCCATTGCTTTGGCAAAACACAGGTGTAAGCTATCCGCAGTTAATTGATACTTTAATTGAGCTAGCTATTGAGCGTCATGAGGAAAAACAATTACTTCAATACAATAAAGACTAAAGTGGGTTTAACATGAAAAAGACATTAGAAGAAATTGCAAATTGGTTACAGGTAGATTGTGGAGATTTTGGTGAAACAGTGATTACTGGCGTATCAATTGATACACGAACAATCAAAAAAGGTGATTTATTTATCCCATTCCGTGGTGAAAAAGTAAACGGTCATCAGTATGTGGCAAAGGCATTTGAAAACGGTGCTGCTGCAACACTTTGGATGAAGGATGAGCCTAATCCTCCAAGTAATGTACCAGTATTATTTGTAGAGGATTCTGAAATAGCATTACAAGAAATGGCACGTAGCTATCGGAATGAGCACAAGGCAATCTTTATAGGGATTACTGGATCAAACGGTAAAACTTCATCAAAAGACATATTAGCAAGTGCACTATCACCCTATTATAAAGTTCAAAAAACTATAGGTAATTTTAACAATCAGTTAGGGTTGCCAATTACAATTCTTTCCTTAGATGAAGATACCGAGATCGCCGTTCTAGAAATGGGAATGAGTGGCTTTGGAGAAATTGAATTTTTATCAAAATTAGCGAAACCTCAATATGTGGTTATAACCAATATCGGTGAAGCACATATGCAAGACCTTGGTTCTAGGGAAGGGATTGCAAAAGCAAAATTTGAAATCATTAAAGGACTCAATGAAAACGGAATTCTTTTCTATGACGGTGATGAGCCTTTATTACAAAATCTTGTAGGGAAAGAACCGAATTTAAATGTAGAATCGTTTGGTTTTAACCAAGAGAATTCATTAATTGCTTCAAATATCATTACTACTGAAAAAGGTAGTCATTTCACAGTGCGCGGAGAGCTAAATGGTGAATTCTTTATACCTGTATTAGGAAAACATCAAGTGAAAAATGCGTTGAATGCAATGTTAATTGCAAAATCTATTGGTTTAAGAGATGACCAAATCCATTTTGGAATTGAACAGGCTAAACTAACTGATATGCGTATGCAACTAATACCAACAAATAAAAATATTCTTTTTATTAATGATGCTTATAATGCTGCGCCAACGTCTATGGCTGCTGCTATTCAATTCATACAAACAACTACAATGCGTCCAGAAAAATGGCTAGTGCTAGGTGATATGCTTGAACTAGGCGATGATGAGAAATCATTTCACGAGAGTATCGCTGAAGTGATTAATGAGAAGGAAATTGAAAGAGTCTGCCTTTTTGGATCACGTATGCATTGGTTATATGAGAAATTACGGAACAAATATCCGAATGATAAATTAATTCATACAAATGATGATTATCAACAAATCGTTCAATACATCAATCAGCACGCAAATGAAAATTCCCTTATTTTATTAAAGGGCTCAAGAGGTATGAAATTAGAAACAATTCTAGAATCATTTAAATAAAACTAAAAAGGTCCCAAGGGTAAAGGTTATTTACTTTTGGAACCTTTTTATAAATATATTTGAGAATGATCCTCTATTGTTCGGATTATATGTAATAAATGGGCGATGCATTATTTAAGCAATAAAGTACAAAATAAATACTGTACCTGTTAGTAGCGCTAATTCAAAATAAGTTTAGATGGATAGGCTAGTTATTTGAATAATTAATATTTATTTGGTAAGGAGCTTTATCGTTGCATATCGATACAAGGGCATGATAGACTATTAAAAGCAATGGATACATTTTGCGAAGGCTCTTCATTTGTTGAAGGGTGCTTTTTTTTGAATTTACGGTTTTATTCTATTATTTAAAACTTTTTAATTTGTACATGTAGAATGAACCGCTCGGCAAAGACCGGGCTTTCCTTTTCATATAAAACAGCTCTTGTAAAAGAGATCTATTAATTTATCGGAAACGTTCCACTATTTAGGCTCGACATTGCCGAATATACTTCATCTGAATGTAACCATTTGTCAACTTATAGGAAAAAAGGAGATTGAAATAGTTTGACAAATTTTTCAGAATTAAACATCAGCGAATCAACATTACGTTCATTAAAACGAATGGGGTTTGAAGAAGCAACACCAATCCAAGAAGGAACAATT
>Ga0182747_1000667_pt1 | contig 30690 bp, 33 predicted proteins | sample eDN3rd30CBELigBY_FD_128526 | JGI IMG/M metagenome (GOLD analysis project Ga0182747, IMG submission 128526) | Enriched backyard soil microbial communities from Emeryville, California, USA - eDNA 3rd pass 30_C BE-Lig BY (version 2) (version 2) | ecosystem: Environmental > Terrestrial > Soil >... | reverse complement strand
CAGGGCGTGGCGATCAGCTTCGTCCTCGGGCACGAGGCCTATTATCCGCGCTTCGGCTATTCGCCCGACCTCGGCGCGCGCTTCGCCTCGCCTTTCGCGGGGCCGCATTTCATGGCGATGATGCTGGACTCGAACGCGCCCTGGCCGCTAGGCGGACGGGCGGATTATGCACCCGCATTCGGCCGGATGGGATGATTCCCCTCTCCCCCAAGGGGAGAGGGAGGGGCCCGTCGCGTAGCGACGGGAGGGTGAGGGCGTGACGAGAAGCCGCTTCGAAATCCGCGACGGCACCATCGACCGCGCTCGCGGGCTTCGGCGTGACGCCACGCCTGCGGAGAAAAAATTATGGTCGATCCTGCGGGGCGGCCGCCTCGACGGCCATAAATTCCGTCGACAGCAGCGGCTCGGCCCTTTCATCGCCGACTTTGCCTGTCAAACGGCGCGGCTGGTGATAGAGGTAGATGGTGATAGTCACGCGCAGCAAATCGACTATGACGCGCGGCGGACGGCGTTTTTGGCGAAAGAGGGATATCGGGTGCTACGCTTCACCAATCGGGATGTGATGGACAATCTGGAAGGCGTGGGCCGCGCGATCGCGCTCGCGCTCGCGGGTGGGCCCTCACCCTCCCACGCGGCTGCGCCACGCGGGCCCCTCCCTCTCCCCCAGGGGGAGAGGGGATTATGAGTTTCAACAGCTTCGGACGCGTCTTTCGATTCACGACCTGGGGCGAAAGCCACGGGCCGGCGCTCGGTGCGGTCGTCGACGGTTGTCCGCCGCGGCTGTCGCTCTCCGAAGCCGACATCCAGCCCTTTCTCGACAAGCGCCGTCCCGGCCAGTCGCGCCACACGACGCAGCGGCAGGAGCCCGACCAGGTGCGCATCCTGTCGGGGGTGTTCGAGGGCAAGACCACGGGCACGCCGATCAGCCTGACGATCGAGAATGTCGACCAGCGATCGAAGGATTATGGCGAGATCGCGCAGGCCTATCGTCCCGGTCATGCCGACTATGCCTATGACGCCAAATACGGCATCCGCGATTATCGCGGCGGCGGGCGGTCGAGCGCGCGCGAGACCGCGGCGCGGGTCGCGGCGGGCGCGGTCGCGCGGCTGGTCATCCCGGAGGTGCAGATCCACGCCTGGGTCGCCGAGATCGGCGGCGACGCGATCGACCCCGCGAACTTCGATCTCGAAGAGATGGACCGCAATCCCTTTTTCTGTCCCGATCCCGCCGCGGCGCAGCGCTGGGAGGCGATGATGGACGCGGCGCGCAAGGCGGGCAGTTCGCTGGGCGCGGTCATCGAATGCGCGGCGAGCGGCGTTCCCGCCGGCTGGGGCGCGCCCGTCTATGCCAAGCTCGACGCCGACCTCGCCGCCGCGATGATGGGGATCAACGCGGTGAAGGGGGTCGAGATCGGCGCCGGCTTCCACGCGGCGCGGCTGCGCGGCGAGGAGAATGCCGACGCGATGCGCCCCGCGACCGACGGCAGCAACCGCCCCGATTTCCTGTCGAACAATGCCGGCGGCATCGCGGGCGGCATCTCGACCGGCCAGCCGGTCGTGGTGCGCGTCGCCTTCAAGCCGACCAGCTCGATCCTGACCCCGGTGCCGACGGTCAATCGCGCGGGGGAGGCGACCGACATCGTCACCAAGGGCCGTCACGACCCCTGCGTCGGTATCCGCGGCGCTCCCGTGGTCGAGGCGATGATGGCGCTCGTCCTCGCCGACCACAAGCTGTTGCACCGCGCGCAATGCGGGTGACCCGCGCATGATCGAGGCGGTGCGCTCGGCGATCGAGGCGCATCAGGCGGCGCTGTCGCTGCTGATCCTTGCCGCGATGTTCGTCGGCTTCCTGATGGAGCGGCTGCCCGCGACGGTGATCGCGATCCTCGGCGCCTGCACCTATCTCGCGCTCGGCATTCTCGATGCCGAGGCGGCCTATTCGGTCTTTTCCAACTCGGCGCCGATCGTCATCGGCGCGATGTTCGTGCTGTCGGGCGCGCTGATCCGCACCGGGGTGATCCAGCGCGTCGCCGACGCGATCATGGCGCGCGCCGAAAAGCATCCGCGCCTCGCCATCGTCGAGGTGCTGCTCGGCGCGCTCGCCGCCTCGGCCTTCCTCAACAACACGCCGGTCGTCGTCGTGCTGCTGCCGATCATGATGAAGCTCGCCGAAGTGACGGGGATCAGCGCGAAGAAGCTGCTGATGCCGCTGTCGATCGCCGCGGTGCTCGGCGGCACGCTGACCCTGATCGGCACCTCGACCAACCTCGTCGTGGACGGCATCGTCCGCGACGCGGGGATGCCGCGCTTCGGCATTTTCGAGATCACGCCGATCGGGCTCGTCACCGCGGCGTCGGGGATGATCGCGCTGGCGCTGATGTGGTGGCTGCTGCCCTCGGACAAGCCGATCCCCGGCGCCGCCGGGACGCACGATACGCACCAATATCTGACCGAACTGGTGCTTGGCGACGACGACGATCTGGTCGGCATGACGGTCGAGGCGTTCCGCGACCTGCCGCGGTCGGGCCGCGTCGTCGGCGTGCGCCGCGCTTCGGCCGTCGTCCACGGCGCCGAGCTCGATCACTGGACGCTGGCCGCCGGCGACCGGCTGATCGTCCGGGTCGACGGCGCGACGCTGGTGACCTGGCGCGAGCAGGGGCGCTTTCTGCTCGGGATCGGCGCCGGCGTCCCGGCCGCGAACGACATGGTCGTCGAAACGATGATCGCTCCCACCCATCCGTCGATCGGCCAGCGGCTCGCCGACATTCCCTTCCTGCAGAAAATCCGCGCACGCATCATCGGGCTCGACCGGCCGCTGCACGAGGCCGGCCCCGACCTCGCCAGCGTCCGCATCCGCCCCGCCGACCGGCTGCTCGTCACCGGCGGCCCGCGCGAGGTGGAGGCGCTGCGCGACAATCCCGGCCTGATCGGCGCCGACCTCGCCAAGACGCGCGCCTTCCGCCGCGGCAAGGCGTGGATCGCGATCCTGTGCATGGCGGGCGTCGTCAGCCTCGCGGCACTCGACGTGATGCCGATCGGGGTCGCGGCGATCATCGCCATCGGGGTCATCCTCGTCACCCGCTGCATCGACAGCGACGAGGCGTGGGGGACCATCGACGGCGACGTGCTGATCCTGATCTTCGCGATGCTCGCGGTCGGCGTCGCGCTCGAGAAGAGCGGCGCGGTCGCGATGATGGTCGGCTGGGTCGAGCCGCTGCTCGCCGACGCGCCGCGCTGGGTGCTCGTCTTCGGCATCTATTTCTTCGCGCTGCTCCTCTCCGAACTGCTCAGCAACAATGCGGTCGCGGCGCTGATGACCCCGGTGACGCTCGCGATCGCCGCCGAGCTCGGCGTCGACCCGCGCCCGCTCGTCATCGCGCTGATGATCGGCGCCTCGGCCTGCTTCGCGACCCCGATCGGCTATCAGACCAACACCATCGTCTATGCCGCGGGCGATTATCGCTTCGTCGATTTCGTGAAGATCGGGGTACCGCTCAACATCATCACCGGCGTGTCGACCTGCCTCGCGATCGTCTTTTTCCTGACCTGATCGGCGGCGGTTGCGCCGTTTCCGTCACATCGTTAGGGTCGCGCGCTTCACGGTCGCACAAGGGGAGACATTGATGGCCGAAGCAAGCATGGTCGCGCCGGCCGGGGGCGAAGAGGCGCGCGCCCGGCGGCTGCAATGGCGGATGCTGATCGGCTTCGTCGCGGGCCTTTTTGCGGGTCTGGCGGTCTATTACGGCGCCGCCGATGCGCCGTGGGTCGACACCGTCACCACCTATGTCACCGGGCCGATCGGCCAGATATTCCTGCGCCTGCTGTTCATGCTGGTGATCCCGCTGCTGGTGTCGGCGCTGATCGTCGGGGTCGCCGAAATGGGCGAGATGCGCGCGCTCAAGACGGTCGGGCTGCGCACGCTGGTCTATACCGTCGTCGTGTCGTCGATCGCGGTCGCGGTCAGCCTCGCGGTGGTCAACGCGCTGCAACCGGGAGCGGGGGTCGATCCCGCGCTCGCCAAGACCCTGCTGGCCGAAGGCGCCGCGCGCGCCGGCACGATCATCCAGAGCGCGCATGAATCGAAATCGGGGGTCGCGGCGGTGGTCGCCATCGTCCCCGACAATTTCTTCAACGCGATGAGCCAGAACGACGTGCTCGCGGTGATGTTCTTCGCGCTCTTCTTCGGAATCGGGCTGATGCTGGTGCAGACGCCGCAGACGCAGGTGCTGAAAACCGCGATCGAGGGCGTGTTCGAAGTGGCGATGAAGCTGATCGGCCTGGTCATCCAGCTCGCGCCGATCGCGATCTTCTGTTTCATGTTCAACCTCGCGGCGCAGTTCGGCTGGGACCTGATCATCCGCCTGTCGGCCTATGTCGGGGTCGTTCTGCTCGCGCTCGGTCTCCAGATGTTCGTGATCTTTCCGATCATCCTCAAGACGTTGGCGAAGAAATCGCCGGTCGCCTTCTTCCGCGAAACGCAGGAGGCCTTCGTGATGGCCTTCGCGACCGCTTCATCGAACGCGACGCTGCCGACCTCGCTTCGCGTCGCGCACGATCAGCTCCGCCTGCCCGACCGCGTCGCGCGCTTCGTCCTCACCATCGGCGCGACCGCGAACCAGAACGGCACCGCGATGTTCGAAGGCGTGACGGTGATCTTTCTCGCGCAATTCTTCGGCATCGACCTGACGCTGACCCAGCAGATTTCGGTGATGCTCGTCTGCATCCTCGGCGGCATCGGCACCGCCGGCGTGCCGGCAGGGTCGCTGCCGGTGATCGCGCTGATCCTCGCCTCGGTCGGGGTGCCGCCCGAAGGAATAGGGCTGGTGCTCGGCGTCGACCGCTTCCTCGACATGTGCCGCACCGTGCTCAACGTCATCGGCGATCTCGTCGCCGCGACCGTCGTGTCAGCGGGGGTGGGGGACATGCCGGCGGCGGACGATCCGACGCCGGCCTGACCGCTTTACTGATCGCGCTGCGCGCGGATGCGGTCGCCGCGGTTCGGGCGCGGCGCCGGTGCCGGGCGCTCGGCGCGCGGCGGTGCGGGGCGTGCAGCCGGCGCGCGGGGCGCGGGAGCAGGACGAGCCGCCGGCGCGCTGCGAACCGGCGGGCGCGCCGCGGGCTGGCGGATCAACGGGCGTCGCGGTTCCGCGGTGTCGCGAGCGGGCCGGCCGGTCAGCACCGAACGAATCTGGGGCTTCTTGCCGTCGGGCCTCACCATCGGGCCGCGGTCGGGCCGGCCGGGACGCGTCGCAGCGGGGGGAGGCCGGTGGTCGTTGCCGCCGGGGCGGGTGCCCGGCCGCGTGCCGTGCGGCGGCCGGTTGCCGTCATGGTCGCCGTTCCAGCCGCCGGGGCGTCCCGGCCGGTCACCATGGTGACCATTGCCGCCGTCGTGCCCGTTCGATCCGCCCGGATGCCCCGGCCGGCCCGGCCGGCCGCCGTGATTGCCGTCGCCGCGCCCGCCATGGTGGCGCCACCAGGCGCGGCGGCCGCCCCAGTAATTCAGATACTGGCCGCGCAGCGGATAGCGGTTGTGGTAATTGTCGAACATCCACAGGCCATAGCCCGGATAATAATAATCGTCGTACCAGCCCCCGCCGAAGCCGATCTGCGCGAAGCCTGCGCCATAGTCGCCGCTATCGTAGCAGTCATAGCCATAGCCGTCGTCGTAGGCATAGGGATCATAGTCGTAATAATCGCCCGCGCACGCGCCCGAGGAGGCGTAGCTCGACCCGTAGACGTCGCCGTAATAGCAGCCGCCGAGCGTGGTCGTCGCCAGCGCGCCGAGCGCGAGGGAGAGGGGACGCCGAAACATCTTGGCCATCATCTTGTCCTTCATGAAGGTCCAACGAGCGGACCCCCGGTCTTGAAGCCCGGATTGCCCGAGTCGAGTTGAATTTGCGGTGAATGGTGCCTCGCGCCGCTTCAAGCGTTACTTGCATCGATGTCAGTAGTCCGATAGGCTCGCACGGACCCATGACGACAAGAGGATGGTACCCGCGATGAACGCCCCCGCAAGGATCGAATGGTCGGAAGCGCGCTTCGGTTCGGACACGCAGCATTGGCTGCCGCGCAATCCCGATAGCGTGCTCGACCATATTCCGGGCCAGGACGGCCTGCCGATCCTCGGCAACACGCTCGACCAGCTTCGCGACTATCCGGCCTTCACACGAAGGATGGTGGCCCAATATGGCCGCGTCTATCGCAACAACAGCTTCGGCGGGCGTAGCGTCACGCTGCACGGGCCCGAGGCGAACGAGCTGGTGATGTTCGACCGCGAGAAGATATTCTCGTCCGAACAGGGCTGGGGGCCGGTGCTCAATCTGCTCTTCCCGCGCGGGCTGATGCTGATGGACTTCGAAAAACATCGCGCCGACCGCAAGACGCTGTCGGTCGCCTTCAAGCCCGAACCGATGCGCCACTATGCCGATTCGCTGAACGAGGGGATCCGGAATCGCGTCGCGACATGGAGCGGCAAGACGTTCAAATTCTATCCCGCGATCAAGGAACTGACGCTCGACCTCGCCGCGACCAGCTTCCTCGGCATTCCCTGGGGCCCCGAGGCCGACAAGGTCAACAAGGCGTTCGTCGACATGGTGCAGGCGTCGATCGGCGTCGTGCGCGTGCCGCTGCCCTTCACCGCGATGGGGCGCGGCGCCAAGGGGCGCGCCTATCTGGTCGACTATTTCGGCCGCATGGTGCCCGAGCGGCGCGAAGGCACGGGCGAGGATATTTTCAGCCAGATCTGCCGCGCGACCGACGACAATGGGGAGCATCTCTCGGTCGAGGCGATCGTCGACCATATGAACTTCCTGATGATGGCGGCGCACGACACCATCACCAGTTCGGTCACCACGCTCGTCTGGCAGCTCGCGAAGCACCCCGAATGGCAGGATCGGCTGCGCGAGGAGATGCTGCGCGTCGCTCCCGCGGGCGAGGGGGTCGGGCACAACAGCCTCGGCGAGCTCGAACTCACCGAATGGGCGTTCAAGGAGGCGCTGCGGCTGGTGCCCCCGGTGCCGAGCTTTCCGCGCCGCGCGCTCAAGGATTTCGAGTTCGGCGGCTACCGCATCCCGGCGGGCACCTCGGTCGGGGTCAGCCCCGCCTTCACTCACATGATGGAGGAGCATTGGCCCGAGCCCGAGACATTCGACCCGATGCGCTTTTCGCCCGAGGTCGCGCGCGAGCGGCACAAATATGCCTGGGTCCCCTTCGGCGGCGGCGCGCACATGTGCCTCGGGCTGCACTTCGCCTATATGCAGGCGAAAATCTTCTTCCATCACGTGATCACGACGCACCGCATCGTGGTGGCGGAGGGTTATGAGCCCGATTGGCAAATCTTGCCGATCCCGCGGCCCAAGGACGGGCTGACGGTGACGTTCGAGCCGCTCTGAGCTTGCCGCGCCGCGCGCGATGCCCCAGTTGGGGCGGGTGAAGAACAAGAGCCCCCGCCCCTATCTGATCTGGTTCGGCATCGCGGTGCTGCTGACGCTCGCCGCGATCCGCGGCATGGCGTGGCTGCGCGCGCATCCCGAGCACAACCCCGCCGCCCGCTTCGAGCTTGCGCATCGGCAGGGCTGGGCGACGCACGGCAAGCTGACGGCGTTCGTAGGCGACGATGCGGCCTGCTTCGCGGCCTTCGACCGCGCCGGCGCGGGCTATCTGCGGCGGCCCCCAATGGGCGAGGGCGTCTGCCGCGCCTCTCAGCGCATGCTGCTCACCGGCAACCGCTTCGTGCCGACGATGCGCCCGGCGAACGCCGCGCCGGGCTGTGCGGTCACCGCGGCGATGATCCTGTGGACCCGCGACGTCGTCCAGCCGCTCGCGCGGAAATATTTCGGGCAAAAGGTCGTCGAGCTCGAAAATCTCGGCGCCTACAACTGCCGCAGGATCGCGGGACGCCAGGCGCAGAGCGAGCATTCGACCGCGAACGCGATCGACATTTCGGCCTTCGTCCTCGCCGACGGAACGCGCATCTCGCTCGTTGGTGACTGGGACGATGCCGATGTGCGGAGCGAGTTTCTGCATGCGGTCCGCGATGAATCGTGCGGCCTCTTCTCGACCGTCCTGTCACCCGACTACAACGAAGCGCACGCCAACCATTTCCACCTCGACATGGCGGTGCGGACGGCGGGCTGGACGGTCTGCCGTTGATCCTCCCCGTTTGCGGGGAGGGGGACCGTGCGGAGCATGGTGGAGGGGGTGGGCGGTTTCAGGCGACGTGGAAGGATGCGAGCCCCCTCCGTCAGCCGTTCCGGCTGCCACCTCGCCATTGTGGGCAGGATTAGACGGTGAAGCTCTCGCCGCAGCCGCACGCGCCCTTGGCGTTGGGGTTCTCGAACACGAAGCCCGCGGCGAAATCATCCTCGACCCAGTCCATGACGCTGCCGATCAGATAGAGCACCGACGCGCCGTCGATGTAGAAGGTGCCGCCGGGCGTTTCGATCTTCTCGTCGAAACGGTCGGCCTCGGTCACATAATCGACCGAATAGGCGAGCCCCGAGCAGCCGCGCCGCGGGGTCGACAGCTTGACGCCGATCGCGCCCTCGGGGGCGGACGCCATCAGCTTCGCGACGCGCGCTTCGGCGGTGGGGGTCAACGTCACCGCGGCGGGACGGGTGCGGGTCTTGGTATCGGTCATCTCGTTTCTCCTAAACCCCTCCTCTTCAGAGGAGGGGTAGCGAGACTTGCGAGCTTGCTCGCTAGTCGCAGCGGGGTGGTGCTTCTTCACCGGTGTCCACCACCCCAACCCCTCCTCTGAAGAGGAGGGGCTTTCAGTCACAACATCCCCAGTTCCAGCCGCGCCTCGTCGCTCATGTTCGCGGGGCTCCACGGCGGATCCCAGACCAGATTGACCTCGGCATCGCCCACGCCCGGCACCGCGCCGACGCGCAGTTCGACCTCGCCGGGCATCGATTCGGCGACCGGGCAATGCGGCGTGGTCAGCGTCATGGTGATCAGGACATGGCCGTCGTTGATCTCGACATTGTAGATCAGGCCGAGGTCATAGATATTCACCGGGATTTCGGGGTCGTAGATGTCCTTGAGCGCGTTCACGACGGCTTCGTAAAGGTCGCCGCCGACCCCATGCGGGTCGACCTCGGCCGGCTTGGCGGCCAGGAAGCCTTCCAGATAGTCGCGCTTGCGCTCCAGCTTGTCGCTCATCGATTCCGGGGCGGGCCCGGCGTCCTCGACGCGCGCCTTGGGCGGCGGCGGCACGCTTTCCACTTCCTCGACCCGGATCGTCCGTTCCTCGTTCATCCGAAAATCCTTTCGACGCGCGCCAGCCCTTCGATCAGCGCGGTCACATCATCCTGATGGCTGTAGAGCCCAAAGCTCGCGCGCGCGGTCGCCGGCACGCCCAGATGCTCCATCAGCGGCTGCGCGCAATGGTGCCCGGCGCGGATCGCGACCCCGCTCTCGTCCAAGATAGTGCCGATGTCGTGCGGATGAACCCCCGCCATCGCAAAGCTCACGATCCCGGCGCTGCTTTCGGGGCCGAACAGTGTCACGCTGTTCTTGCGCGCGAGCTGCTCGCGCAGCGAAGCGACCAGCGCGCATTCGTGCGCGTGGATCGCCTCGACCCCGATGCTTTCGACATAATCGACCGCCGCCGCGAGCCCCAGCGCCTCGACGATCGCGGGCGTGCCCGCCTCGAAGCGCGTGGGGGCGGGGGCATAGGTCGTCTTCTCGAAGGTCACGCGGTCGATCATCGATCCGCCGCCCTGCCACGGCGGCAGCGCGTCGAGCTTGTCGCTCCACAAGACGCCGATGCCGGTGGGGCCATAGAGCTTGTGGCCTGAAAACACATAATAGTCGCAGCCCGATGCCGCGACGTCGACCGGCAACCTTGGCACCGCCTGGCAGCCGTCGATCAGCAGTTCGGCGCCGACGCGGTGCGCGAGCTCGGCGGCGCGCGCGACGTCGAGCGGGCTGCCGAGCACGTTCGAGACATGCGCGAAGGCGACCATCGTGTGTTCGGGGGTGAGCAGCTTCTCGGCGGCGTCGAGATCGATGCGGCCGTCTTCGGTGAGCGGGCAGACGTCGACCTGCCATCCCGCGAGCTGCCACGGCACGATATTGCTGTGATGTTCGAGCGTCGACAGCAGCACGCGGCCCTTGCGCGGGTGCGAATAGGCGACAAGGTTGATCGCCTCGGTCGCCCCGCGCACGAAGACGACCTCGGTCTCGCGCGTGCCGATGAACGCCGCGATCCGCCGCCGCGCCGCCTCATAGGCGAGCGTCATGTCGGCCGAGCGCGCATAGACGCCGCGATGGACGGTAGCGTAGTCGCGCCCCATCGCCAGCGTGCAGGCGTCGATCACCGCTTGGGGCTTCTGCGCCGTCGCGGCGGTGTCGAGATAGTGCCAGCCGGGGGTCAGGCCGGGGAAGTCGGCCCTGATGTCCCCCTCCCGCTTGCGGGAGGGGTTAGGGGAGGGCCTGTTCGTGGCTGTCGCGACGCTCACACCAATTCTCCCAGCTTCGCCAACGCCAGCTCCTGCAGCCGCGCCTCGTCCTCCGCTCCGTCGAACACGCCCGCGACGAACGCCTGCAGCAAGATCTTCTTCGCCTCGGCCGGCGGCATCCCGCGCGACTGGAGATAGAAAAGCGCTTGCGGATCGAGCTCGCCGATCGCGCAGCCGTGCGCGCATTTGACGTCGTCGGCGAAGATCTCGAGTTCGGGCTTGGCGTTGGCGGTCGCGCTGCGGTCGAGCAGCATCGCCTTCACATCCTGCTCGCTGTCGGTTTGCTGCGCCCCGCGTGCGACCGCGACCTTGCCCAGATAGGTGCCGGTGGCATGGCCGCCCAACACCGAGCGCACCCTCTGCCGCGACGTCGCGCCGGGCTCGGTATGGGTCACGGTGGTGATGATCTCGAGAATCTGCTCGCCTCCGCCGATCTGCGCCGCGCCGAGCGCGAAATCGGCGCCTTCGTGCAGCGTGACGTTCAGCTCGATGCGGCCATAGGCGCCGCCGATGTTGAGCACATGCAGTCTGGCAACCGCGCCCTTGCCAAGGGTGAGGTCGATCTGTTGGATCGCGCCTTCATCCTGCACGATCGCCCGGCGCAACTCGCCGCCTGCGGGCACCATGATGCTCTCTGGCGCTGGCAGCGGCCATGCGGCGGCGACCGCGTCGATGTCGCTATAGCGCCACGCTTCGTCTCGGCGTGTGGGGAGGGTAGCGGTCGTCACGCCTCGACCTCCCGCACGTCGTCACCCCGGACCTGATCCGGGGTCCCGCTTCCTTCGACGTCGGAAAAGCGGGATGCCGGATCAGGTCCGGCATGACGATGGAAGGAAGGGTGCGTGCATATGGTCACGCCGCCACCTCCGCATAGCCATGTGCTTCCAGCTCGCGCGCCAGTTCGGGCCCGCCGGACTTGACGATGCGCCCGGCCGCGAGGACGTGGACGAAATCGGGCTGCACATAGTCGAGCAGCCGCTGGTAATGGGTGATCAGCAGCACCGCCTTGTCGGGACGGCGCATGATCGTATTGATCCCGTCGCCGACGATGCGCAGCGCGTCGATGTCGAGCCCCGAATCCGTCTCGTCGAGGATCGCGAGCTTCGGGTCGAGGATGCCCATCTGCACCATCTCGTTGCGCTTCTTCTCGCCGCCCGAAAAGCCGACGTTCACCGGGCGCTTCAGCATGTCCATGTCGAGCTTGAGCAGCCCCGCCTTCTCGCGCGCCAGCTTCAGGAAATCGCCGCCCGAAAGCGGTTCCTGCCCCCGCGCCTTGCGCTGGGCGTTCAGGCTCTCGCGCAGGAACTGGACGTTCGACACGCCGGGGATTTCGACCGGATATTGGAAGCCGAGGAACAGGCCCGCGGCGGCGCGTTCGTGCGGGTCGAGGGCGAGGAGGTCTTGGCCTTCAAAGTCTACGGACCCTCCGGTCACCTCATACCCCGGCCGCCCACCGAGCACGTAGGACAGCGTCGACTTGCCCGCGCCGTTGGGCCCCATGATCGCATGAATCTCGCCCGCGTTGATGGCGAGCGACAGGCCCTTCAGGATCGGCTTGTCGGCGACGGCGGCGTGGAGGTTTTCAATTTTGAGCACTGTTTCTGTCGATCCTATATTCATTGGCCTCAATCTGGATGGGGCTGCCATTGACCTTCAGGGTCTCGTCTTGCGGAACACGAACGAACTCGTGCGAGCCACCGATCTGATTATGCGGATTCGGAACCAATTCGGGCTCGGAACCGGAAGCGACCGGGCGCTGTCTACGGAGTAGCCAACGCAACATCACATCAAACTCCTCTCTAGCCCCTCCCCTTCAGGGGAGGGGTTGGGGTGGGGTCTCTCGGCCTGAGGCAGGGCTTCGGTGATAAACCGCAACACGCCATCTATATTGGACATAACGTCATGGTTCGTGACGCGGATGGTGCGATAGCCTTGTTCCGCTAGTGTCTTATCTCGGGCGCGGTCCGCAGCCTCTTCGTGCGTGTCACCATCGACCTCGATGATCAGCTTCGCCGGAACGCAAACGAAATCCGCAATGAACCGCCCGATCACTTGCTGACGACGGAATTTGAAACCTTCGACCTGCCCATTCGACAGATGCCGCCACAACCGCTTCTCGGGTTCGGTCGGGTTGTTTCGCATCTGGCGAGCGCGGCTCTGCAACTCTTCGATGGTCGAGGCCGATAGACCCCACCCCCGGCCCCTCCCCTGAAGGGGAGGGGTGTTAAGCTGTTTCGCCTGATCGCGAAGTGTCCAGATCATCCGACCGACCCCTCCAGCGAAATCCCCAGCAATTTCTGCGCCTCGACCGCGAACTCCATCGGCAGCTGCTGCAGCACTTCCTTCGCGAAGCCGTTAACGATCAGCGCCACCGCTTCTTCCTGTCCCAGCCCGCGCTGCATCGCGTAGAAGAGCTGGTCGTCGCTGATCTTGCTCGTCGTCGCCTCATGCTCGACCTGCGCGCTCGGATTGCGGACCTCGATGTACGGCACCGTATGCGCCCCACAGCGGTCGCCGAGCAGCAGGCTGTCGCACTGGGTGAAATTGCGCATGCCCTCGGCGTTCGGCGCGACGCGGACAAGGCCGCGGTAGGTGCCGCTCGACTGGCCGGCGCTGATCCCCTTCGACACGATGGTCGATCGGGTGCGCTTGCCGTTGTGGATCATCTTGGTGCCGGTGTCGGCCTGCTGGAAATTGTTGGTCACCGCGACCGAATAAAATTCGCCGACGCTGTCGTCGCCGTTGAGGACGCAGCTCGGATATTTCCAGGTGATCGCGCTGCCCGTTTCGACCTGCGTCCACGACACTTTCGAGCGCTTGCCCTGACACAGCGCGCGCTTGGTCACGAAATTATAGATGCCGCCCAGCCCCTCGGCGTTGCCGGGATACCAGTTCTGCACCGTCGAATATTTGATCTCGGCGTCGTCGAGCGCAACCAGTTCGACCACCGCGGCGTGGAGCTGGTTCTCGTCGCGCATCGGCGCGGTGCAGCCTTCGAGATAGGAGACGTAGGCGCCCTTGTCGGCGACGATCAGGGTGCGCTCGAACTGCCCCGTATTCTCGGCATTGATCCGGAAATAGGTGGAAAGCTCCATCGGACAGCGCACGCCCTCGGGCACATAGACGAAGGTGCCGTCCGAAAAGACCGCGCAGTTGAGCGCCGCGAAATAATTGTCGTGCTGCGGCACCACCTTGCCGAGCCATTTCTTCACGAGGTCGGGATGCTCGCGGATCGCCTCGCTGATCGACAGGAAGATGACGCCCGCCTTCTTGAGCTCCTCGCGGAAGGTCGTCGCGACGCTGACGCTGTCGAACACCGCGTCGACCGCGACCTTGCGCGCGCCCTCGACCCCGGCGAGCACCTTCTGCTCCTCGATCGGGATGCCGAGCTTCTTGTAGACTTCGAGGATTTCGGGATCGACCTCGTCCAGCGACGACAGCTTCGGCTTCGCCTTGGGCGCCGCATAATAATACGCGTCCTGGTAGTCGATCGGCGGCACGTTGAGCTTCGCCCAGTCGGGCGGCGTCATCGTCAGCCAGTGGCGATAGGCCTTCAGCCGCCAGTCGAGCATCCATTCGGGCTCGTTCTTCTTCGCGCTGATGAAGCGAACCGTGTCTTCGGACAGGCCCTTGGGCGCGAAGTCGGTCTCGATCGCCGAGGACCAGCCATGCTCATAATCGGCGACCTTGGCGGCGGCCTCGTGTGCGGCCTGGTCCTTGACGGGGAGTTCGCTGTTGTCGGTCATATCTCTAACTCGTCGCCCCCGCGAAGGCGGGGGCCGTTGTCGTTTCATCCTGCGGCGTCGGAGTAAGGCCTCCAGCGGCCCCCGCCTTCGCGGGGGCGACGGTGAGGCTCGCCAGGCTGATATCGGCCAGCGCCGCGCGCACCGCGCCGTTGACGACGCCCAGGTGCGGCTGAACCTGGCAGCTTCCTTCGAAGCCGCAATCGTGGCGCCCCTCGTCGCAGCAGGCGGTCAGCGCGATCGGACCCTCGACCGCCTCGATGATCTCGGCGACGTTGATCGCCGCCGCGGGCCGCGCGAGCCGCACGCCGCCGCCGCTGCCGCGCGAGGCGACGAGCAGGCCGGCGCGCGCGAGGCTGCTCACCAGCTTCTGCGCGGTCGGCCCCGGAATCCCCGTCTGCTCGGCGAGCAGCGCCGCGTGCAAAGGCACCGACCCGCACTGGCGCGCGGCGGCGCTCATCAGCACCACGGCATAATCGGCAAGGTTGGACAGGCGCATCGTTTCTCCGTCCGCGAATTGCGAACGATTCTTAACTGGAGTAAATTACTCCACTTATATAGGCGAAGCTCCGGCGCGGCGCAACCAAGGGGCGCTATTCGTCCGCCAAGAAAAAAAGGCACCCATCCGGCCGAAGCCAAATGAGTGCCAAGATGAAGGTCTCAGTCCTCGTCAGAGAGGAAGAGCTCTTCTGGGTCGCAGGCCCCGATTATGCCCGCGCCGCGATTCGCGATTGTATGGAAACGCCAAAACGACGGGTTCGGCGCTTTTGATGGTTAATGCATCCGAGTGCGGGCGCGAACACCTCCGTCATTGCGAGGAGCGCAGCGACGAAGCAATCCAGGGCGGTTTACGGGGACTCTGGGTTGCCGCGTCGCCTGCGGCTCCTCGCAATGACGACAGGGAGGCGTCAGGTCTCGGACACGAGCGGGCTCACCTTGCCCGCGAGTTGCTTGCGGCCCTTGGTCGTCGCCTCGGTATAGTGCGAGGGGTGGCCGAGCTGCCCCGGCGTCGCGCCCGCGAAGCGCTTGATCTCGCGGATCAGGTGCGACTGGTCGTAGAAGGCGTCGCCGAGCTCCGCCGCATCGAGATTTTCGCCGCGCGCCAGCGCCGAGGCGGCGCGCACCGCGCGATATTTGCGCGCCAGCATCCGCGGCGACAGGCCGTAATAATGTTTGGTCATGCGCTCGACCGAGCGGATCGACATGCCCGTCGCCTCGACCAGATCGGCGACCTGCGGCGACGCGGTATCGGTCAGCCAGCCATCGACGGTGCGGATGAACCACATCGGCGCCGCTTCGTGCTTCTGCAGGACCTCGCGCGCGAAATTATTGCCGATCACCAGCTGCTCGGCGACGTCGGCGGCGTTCGTCAGCGCGGCGGCGACCGCTTCGATCCAGTCGCCGAACAGGTCGGCGGCGTCGATCGCGCGGTCGGTCAGCTTCTCGGCATCGTCGCCCATCAGCGCCGCCCAGCCCGCGGGGAGCAGGCCGAAGCCGAACATGCGCGTCGGGCAATGACTGATCGCGCGCACCCGCCCGCTCGTCGGCCCGACGATATTGGCGCGGCGCACCGGCGAGCGGTGGCCGTCGGCGAAGACATATTCGCCGTCGGCGGCCGTCACGAAGCGGAATTGCGGGCGGTCGGCGCGCTCATATTCGTCGAAGCTCGGCATGTTGACCCGCGCGACGTAAAAGCTCGACACCATGTCCGCGAGATCGGATTCGGGCGGAAAATATTGCAGTTCGAACGGCGCATCGCCGTCCACGCCCTGTGGCGAGGAAAGATTGTCCGACATGACGAGACCGACCCCCGGCAGCTTTATTGCCGCCTGTTTACGATCCGTATAATTTTCCTTTCGTCGCGGTGCGTCAAGCTGCAATTTATCGGGGGCTATCCTTTTGCGCCGCGATCCAGCCGTCGACCCGGCGCTCCAATATGTCGAGCGGCACCGGCCCCGAGCCGAGCACGACGTCGTGGAAGGCGCGGATGTCGAAGCGGTCGCCGAGCGCCGCCTGCGCGCGGCCGCGCAATTCCATGATCTTGAGCTTGCCGATCGTATAGGCGGTCGCCTGTCCCGGATAGACGATATAGCGCTCGACGGCTTTCTCGATATCGCCGTCGGGATTGGGGGTGTTGGCTTTCAGCCAGGCGATCGCCTGCGCGCGGCTCCAGCGCTTGTCGTGGATGCCGGTGTCGACGACCAGCCGGCACGCGCGCCACAACTCCATGCCGAGTCGGCCGAAATCGCTGTAGGGATCGGTATAGAAGCCCATGTCCTTGCCGAGTTCCTCGGCATAGAGGCCCCAGCCTTCGGTATAGGCGGTGAAATTGCCGAAGCGGCGGAAGGGCGGCAGTCCCTCGAGCTCGGTCTGCACCGCGCGTTGCAGATGGTGGCCGGGAATCCCCTCGTGATAGACCAGCGCCTCGAGCTCGGTCTTCGACATGTCCTTGAGGTCGTAGAGGTTGACATAATAGGTGCCGGGCCGCGACCCGTCGGGCGAGGGCGATTGATAGAAGGCCTTGCCCGCCGATCCCTCGCGGAACGCCTCGACCGCCTTCACCTGCAGCGGCGCCTTGGGCAGCGTGTTGAAGAAGGCGGGCAGCCGCGCCTCCATCGCCTTCACATGCGCGTCGACCTCGGCCAGATAGGCGGCGCGCGTCTTGTGATAATATTGCGGGCTCGTGCGCATATGCTCGAAGAATTGCGGCAACGTGCCCTTGAAGCCGACCTTCGCCATGATCGCCTGCATCGCGCCGTGGATGCGCGCGACCTCGGAGAGGCCGAGATCGTGGATCTGCTCTGCGGTCATGTCGGTGGTCGTGTAATTGGCGAGCAGCGCCTGATAATAGGCCGCCCCGTCGGGCAGCCGCCAGACCCCGTCGTCGGTCGGCGCCGACGCCGCTTGCCGCTGCATCTCGCCGAGCAGGCGGCGATAGGCGGGATAGGCATGGTCCCGCCACGCCGCCTGCGCGTCGCCGAGGAGCCGCGCCCTGGCGTCCGCGTCGATGTCGAGCTTGGCGACCTTCGCCGCGAAATCGGCGAGCACCGCGTTGGGAGCGGGACGGGCGGGGTCGCTCGTCGTCAGGTTGCGGATGTCCGCGATCACATAGGCATAGACCCATTGGGGCGGCTGGATGCCGCGCGCCGCGCGCTCGGCCGATTGCGCGCTCAGCGCGTCGAGCACCGGCTCCATGCCCCCGATCCGCTCGACATAGGCGCGCGCGTCCTGGGTATCGGTGACGCGGTGGATGTTGATCAGGAAGGCGGGCATCTGGCTCTGCGACCCGCTCATCTGGTTGAAGATATAGCTATAGTCGCGGAACGGGAACAGCTTGGCGTTGCGTTCGGCCTGCGCGTTGAACAGCTCGAACGACAGCGCGTCGTTGGCATCGAGCGTCGCGGGATCGAAGCTGCCGCGCATCGCCGCCGCCGCCGCCTGCAACAGCTTGTCGCGCGCGACCGCGGCCTCGTCGCCGACATCGTCCCAGCGGCCGTAATCTTCGTCGCGGATGCCGCGATAGGCCTTCGCCTCGGGGCTCAGCGACAGCTGCGCCGCGTCATATTTGCCGAAGAAATCGGCGAGCCCCGCGCCCGCGGGCGCCGGCTCGACCGCCGCCGGGAGCGGGACAGCGCCCTCCTGCGCCGCCGGCGCGGCGCAACCCGACAGGGCGAGCGCAGCGGCGCAGACGGAGGCGGTAAGGGCGATGCGGCGATGCGACACGATTTTCTCCCGGTTTTTCGGCAGCCGCGGGCTTGCCATAGCGCCCCGCGCGGCGCAATGGCGACCCCATGTCGCTCCTCGCTTCCGCCGCCGATGCCGCCTATGCCTGCGTGCGCCCGCTCGTTCATGCGACCGACGGCGAGGCGGCGCATAATCTGACGCTGAACGCGCTCCAGCCGCTGCCGCGCGCGCGCCGCGCGCTGACCAGCCCGGCGCTCGCGACCGAGCTGGCCGGAATCGCCTTTCCCAACCCGGTCGGGCTGGCTCCGGGGTTCGACAAGGATGCCCGCGTCGCGCACGCGATGCCGCACTTTGGGTTCGGCTTCGTCGAGGTCGGCACGCTGACCCCGCTGCCGCAGGCGGGCAATCCGCGCCCGCGGCTGTTCCGGCTGGTCGAGGACGGCGCGGTGATCAACCGCATGGGCTTCAACAACGGCGGGCAGGCGGCTGCGGCCGAACGGATCGCCTGTCTCCGTCGCTATGGCCTCGCGGTGCCGCTCGGCATCAATATCGGCGCGAACAAGGACAGCGCCGACCGCATCGCCGATTATGCGAAGGGCACCGCGGCGATGGCGCCGCTCGCCGATTATCTGACGGTGAACATCTCGTCGCCCAACACGCCGGGGCTGCGCGCGCTGCAGGACAAGGGCGCGCTCGAGGCGCTGCTCGACGGCGTCGCGGCCTCGCAGGGGGACGCGGCGAAGCCCGTGTTCCTGAAGGTCGCGCCCGATCTCGAACCCGCCGACATCGACGACATCGTCGCGGTGGCGCTCGACAAGGGGTTGGCGGCGGTGATCGTGTCGAACACCACAATCGAGCGGCCGCCGCTCGCCTCGCGCCACGCAGACGAAGCAGGCGGGCTGTCGGGCGCGCCCCTCGCGGCGCTGGCGCTGCAGCGGCTCAAGGATTTCCGAACCGCGAGCGGCGGCGCGCTGCCGCTGGTCGGCGTCGGCGGCATCGCGACCGCCGAACAGGCGTGGGAGCGCATCCGCGCCGGCGCCAGCCTCGTCCAGATCTATTCGGCGATGGTGTTCGAGGGGCCCGGGCTCGCCGGCCGCATCGCGCGCGGGTTGGAGCGCCTCGCCGCCCGCGATGGCTTCGCGAAGGTGTCCGCCGCGGTGGGGGCGGGGGCCTGAAAGCACGATCCTCGGGGTTGCGCTGCCCCATGCGCCGCGCCAATGTCGCGCGCATGATCAAGCGACTCCTTGCTGTCTTCAGCCTGTTCGTCATTGCCATCCCGTCGCTTGCCGCGGCGCAGGGCGTTACTTCCTCCGCCGATCCGCGCGCGACCGAGGCCGGGCGCGCGATATTGGAGAAGGGTGGCTCGGCCGCCGATGCCGAAATGGCGATGATGCTCGTGCTGACGCTCGTCGAGCCGCAGTCGAGCGGCGTCGGCGGCGGCGGATTCTTTATCTATCACGACGCGAAGACCGGACAGCTCGCGACGATCGACGGCCGCGAGAAGGCGCCCGCCGCGGCGACGTCCGACCGCTTCCTCGGCAAGGACGGCAAGCCGCGCGGCTTCATGGACGTCGTTCCCGGCGGCCTGTCGGTCGGCGTCCCCGGCAATATCCGGCTGATGGAGCAGGTCCACAAGCATTGGGGCAAGCTGCCCTGGGCCGATCTCTTTCAACCGGCGATCGAGTTGGCCGACAAGGGGTTCGAGGTCACTCCCGTCCTCCACAATCTGATGAACGCCTATGCCGATGTCTGGAAGGATTTTCCCGAGATTCGCGCCATCTATTATGTCGATGGCAAGCCCGCGCCGGTCGGCACGATCGTCAGGAATCCCGCCTATGCGAAGCTGCTCCGCGACGTCGCGGCGCGCGGTCCCGACGCCTTCTACACCGGCGCCAATGCGCAGGCGATCGTCAAGGCGGTGACGCAGGCGCCGCGCAACCGGACGAAGATGACGCTCGCCGACCTTGCGGCCTATCAGGCGAAGGAGCGACCCGCGGTCTGCACCACCTACCGCGTCTACAAGGTTTGCGGCATGGGACCGCCCTCGTCGGGTGCGACGACCGTGTTCGGCATCCTCGGCATGCTCGAAGCCTATGACATGAAGGCGATGGGCAAGGACAATGTGATGAGCTGGCACCTGCTCGCCGAGGCGATGCAGCTCGCCTATGCCGATCGCGGACAATATCTCGGCGACAGCGATTTCGTCGACGTGCCGGTGAAGGGTCTGCTCGACAAGCAGTATCTCGCGAGCCGCCGGATGCTGATCTCTCCTTACGCGGTGCGCAGCGACTATCCCGTCGGCACGCCGCCGGGGGCTCAGCCGCGCACGCCGTCGGGTCCGGTCGCCGAACATGGCACGACCCATTTCGTCGCGGTCGACCGCGACGGTAATGTCGCGACGATGACCTCGACCGTCGAATCGATCTTCGGCAGCCAGCTCATCGCCAATGGCTTCGTCCTCAACAACGAGCTCACCGACTTCACCTTCGCGCCCGAACAGGACGGCAAGCCCGTCGCCAACCGGGTCGAGGCGAACAAGCGGCCGCTATCCTCGATGTCGCCGACGATCGTCTACGGCCCCGACGGCCAGGTGATCCTCGCGCTCGGCTCGGCGGGCGGCAAGCGGATCATCATGCACGTCACGAAGACGCTGATCGGCATCCTCGACTGGGGCCTTCCCGCCGAGCAGGCGATCGCGCTTCCCAATTTGTTCTTCGACGACCAGGGCGCGATCATCGAGGACAATGCGATGGGCAAGGAGATCGCACAGGAATCGGCGGTGTTCGGCAAGCCGATCCGGCCTGAGAATTTCGGGTCGAAGGTCAATGCCGTCGAGCGCACGCCGACGGGCTGGCGCGGCGCCGCCGATCCGCGTACGCCCGGCAATTGGGCGACCGACGATCCGACCGCGGCGGCCGAATAACAGAACAGAAAAGACTGATATCCTCCCGGGAGAGAAGAGGCATGAAGCTCGAAAACCCGCATCTCGACCATTTTCCAAGCCTGGTCGCGATGTTCTTCGACCGCGCGGCGCGCGGCGGCGAGGACCCGTTCCTGTGGCGCAAGGCCGACCGCGCATGGCAACCGCTGAGCTGGCGGCAGGTCGCCCATCAGGTCGCGGCGCTCGCGCATAATCTGCGCGAACTGGGCCTGAAAGAGGGCGACCGGGTGGTGCTGGTCAGCGAGAACCGCCCCGAATTCTGCATCGCCGACCTCGGCATCATGGCCGCGGGCTGCATCACCGTGCCGACCTACACGACCAACACCGAGCGCGATCACCAGCATATATTGGGCAACAGCGGCGCCAGCGCGGTGATCGTGTCGACCGCCAAGCTCGCGCGGGCGTTGATGCCCGCGGTGATGCGATCGAACGCCAATATCGTCATCAGCATGGAATCCTTGCGCGTCGGCCAGCAGGGCGATGTCCAGGTCCATGATTGGGAACCGCTGGTGACCGGCGGCGAGGCGCATCTGGAGGACGCGCGGGCGCGCGGGCTCGCGATGAAGCGCGAGGATCTGGCCTGCCTCATCTACACCAGCGGCACCGGCGGCGCCCCGCGCGGGGTGATGCAGCACCATGGCGCGATCCTGCACAATGGCGCGGGCGCGGCCGAGATATTGGTCAACGACTTCGGCATCGGCGAGGAGGAGGTGTTCCTCTCCTTCCTGCCGCTCAGCCACGCCTATGAGCATTCGGGCGGGCAATTCCTGCCGATCATGGTCGGTGCGCAAATCTATTACAGCGAGGGGCTCGAAAAGCTCGTCTCCAACATCGAGGAGACGAAGCCGACGATCATGGTCGTCGTGCCGCGCCTGTTCGAGGTCATTCGCGCGCGGATGATCAAGTCGGTCGAAAAGCAGGGCAAGCTCGCGAACTGGATGCTGAACCAGGCGCTGCGCGTCGGCGAAAAGGATTATGAGCGCCGCATGGGCGTCCTCGACCGCCCGGTCGACCTCATTCTCAACAAGCTGTTCCGGCCCAAGATCCAGCAGCGTTTCGGCGGCCGGATGAAGGCGCTGGTGTCGGGCGGCGCGCCGCTCAATCCCGAAATCGGCGTCTTCTTCCACTCGATCGGCCTCACGTTGCTGCAGGGCTACGGCCAGACCGAGGCGGGGCCGGTGATCAGCTGCAACCGTCCATCGGCGGGGCTCAAGATGGACACCGTCGGCCCACCGCTGATGAACACCGAGGTACGGATCGCCGACGACGGCGAGATCTGCGTGCGCGGCGAACTCGTCATGCACGGCTATTGGCGCAACGAGGCGGAGACGCAGCGCGTGCTGGTCGACGGTTGGCTCCACACCGGCGACATCGGCCATATCGACCCTCAAGGCCGCATCGTCATCACCGACCGCAAGAAGGACCTGATCGTCAACGACAAGGGCGACAATGTCTCGCCGCAGCGGGTCGAGGGGATGCTGACGCTCCAGCCCGAAATCCTCCAGGCGATGGTCTATGGCGACAAGCGCCCGCACATCGTCGGCCTGCTCGTCCCCGACCCCGAATGGGCGGCCGAGTGGGCCGAGGCCGAGGGTCTGCCCAAGGAACTGGGGCTGCTGCGCGAGCATGAGAAGTTCCGTGCCGCGGTCCGCGCCGCGGTCGACCGGGTGAACGACCAGCTTTCGGTAATTGAAAAGGTGCGCAAGTTCGACTTCGCCGACGAACCTTTCACGATCGAGAACGAGCAGATGACGCCCTCGATGAAGATCCGCCGCCATGTGCTGAAGGAAGTCTACGCCGACAAGATCGCGGCGCTGTATCGGGGGTAGGAGATCGGTCAAGCCCCTCCTCTTCAGAGGAGGGGATGGGGCTTCATACAATTGACAGGCGGGTTGCGACCCGAAGAGCTCGGCGCAAACCGGACCCGCCTGCCGCTGAGCCGATGGCTCAGCCAGCGTCCCCCGCCGGTTTGCGATAGGGGACGAAGTCGCCGAAGACGCAGGTCGGACCGCGGATGCCGCTCGACCGGTCGACCAGGTGGAAGAAATCGCCGTTGCAGATCTGCGATCCGAACTGCTTGATGACCATGATGTCGCTGTCGCGCGCCAGGCCCGGGCAACTGCCCTTGAGGTCGTTGCGATAGACGAGATTGCTGCCCGAACGGTAGAGCAGGATAGAGTCCGATACGCGCATCGCGTCGTCGGTGCGGAAGCTGGGGAGGCATTTCTCGGGCGCCCCGGCCACCTTGCCGGCGAGCTGCTTGTCGAGCGTTTCGGCCTGTTTCGGCGTCAGCGCTTCGGCGCCCGCCTCGGCGCTGCCGGCGGGCGCGCAGCTTGCGACGATCGGGGCGGTCGCCGTCATCAGCGCGGCGGCGCAGAGGAGATTCCATTGGGCCATGATCAAACTCCTTGCAACATAAGGGGCGGTAAACGCTTCAAGGTGAACGCTTCCTGAAACCGGCGACGGCCGTCACGCGGCATCCTTGAGCGTGCGGATGCGGCCGAGTTCGGCGGCGCTCGGCGCGCGCAGGAAGGGGTTGGTCGCGCGCTCGGCGCCGATCGTGGTGGGGACGGTCGCCTCGCCCGCCGCGCGCGCCGCCTCGACTTCGGCGAGCCTGGCCGCGAGCGCGTCGTTCCCGGGCTCGACCGTCACCGCAAAGCGCGCGTTCGACAGCGTATATTCGTGCGCGCAATAGACGCGCGTCGCATCGTCGAGCGTGCCGAGCCGCTGCATATTGGCGAACATCTGGTCCGCCGTCCCTTCGAACAGCCGGCCGCAGCCCATCGCGAATAGCGTGTCGCCGACGAAGATCGCGCCGTCCCCGGCGAAATGATAGGCGATATGGCCCGCAGTGTGCGCGGGCACGTCCCAGACATCGGCGACATGCGCGCCGAGCCGGACCTGGTCGCCACCCTTCACCAGCCGGTCGGCGGTGGGGATGCGCTCGCGCTCGGCGGCGGGGGCGATGATCTCGCAGCCGGTCTTCGCCTTGATGTCGGCGTTGCCGCCGGTGTGGTCGGGATGCCAGTGGGTGTTCCAGATCGCGGTGATCGGCCAGCCGCGCGCGTCGGCCTCGGCGAGCACCGGGTCGGCGACCGCGGGGTCGACCACCATCGTCTCGAAGCTCTCGGGATCGTGGACCAGCCAGACATAATTGTCGTTGAGGACGGGGATACGGACGATATCGAGCTGTGCCACGATTGCCTCCTTTCGCTCCGGCCTTTCGCTTCCTTGACGGAACGGGTTGGCGCGAGCCTTGGTGTTCCTACCAGCTTCCCGTATTGGGCATCGAGGCCCAGGGTTCTGCGGGTTCGAGATGTCCGTCCTGCAGCAGCTCGACCGAAATGCCGTCGGGCGAGCGCACGAAGGCCATATGGCCGTCGCGCGGCGGGCGGTTGATCGTCACCCCCGCGTCCATCAGCCGCTGGCAGGTCGCATAGATGTCGTCGACGCGATAGGCGAGGTGGCCGAAATTGCGCCCGCCGCCATAGCTCTCCGCCGCGCTGCCGTCCTCGGGGGGCCAATTATAGGTCAGCTCGACCTCGGCGACGTCCTTCTGCCCCGGCGCGGCGAGGAAGATCAGCGTGAAGCGCCCCGCCTCATTGTCGAAACGGCGAACCTCCTCGAGCCCGATCAGCTGAAAGAAGGCGACGGTGGCGTCGGGATCCGTCACGCGGATCATCGTGTGGAGATATTTGGTCATGCCCCTATCTAGGCACGAAGCGGCCGTCCTTCAAACGCTTCGAACATGGATAGCAATTCATCGGGCACCGGCGCCGGCGCGCCGCGCGCTTCGGCGACGTGGACGCTGACCTCGAGCCCCGTCGCGCGCAGGTCGTCGCGCCCCGCGCCGTGCAGTTCGAACAGGAAGGTCATCGAGCTGCGCCCGACGCGCGAGCAGCGCACGCAGATGTCGATCTGCTCGTCGAGAAGGATCGGCGCCTTATAGTCGACCTCGGCCCGCGCGACGTGGAATTCGGGGCTGTCGTGATGCGGCCAGCGATCATAGACGCCCACCGCGCGCCAATATTCGGTGATGCCGATGTCGAAATATTCGAGGTAGCGGCTGTTGAACACCACCGCCTGCGCGTCGATCTCGGCGTAGCGCACGCGCTTGGTGAGGTGGAAGCGGAAGTCGCTGCGGGCCATGGGTCTCTTTCAGGGGCTTGTCGCGATACGCGCGACGATTCTTAGCTTGTCGCGATACGCGCGACGGTATCGATCAGAAGCGCGATATCGCCGTCGCGCGACAGGCGGTGGTCGCCGCCCTTGACCAGCGTGACCTGAACATCCTCGCTCGCGAGCGCGGCGGAGAGGCGGAGGCTGATCTCGGGCGGGACGTCGCCATCCTCCTGCCCGTGGAGCAGGCGGACGGGGCAGGCGAGGGGGATTTCGGCATCCAGCAGCCGGTTCGCCTCGCCCGACTGCCAGAAGGCGCGGGTCGTGACATAGGGCTGGTCGCCATAGGGCGTGTCCTCGACCAGCGCGCCTTCGGCGAGGATGATCGCCTTTTCCTCCGGGGTGAAGCCCCAGTCGGTGAAATCGGGAGCGGGGGCGATGCCGACGAGCGCGGCAACCCGGGCGGGGCCGTCGCGCTGGACGAGCAGCAAGGCCGCGAGCAGCATCAGCCAGCCGCCCATCGACGATCCGACGAGCAGCACCGGGCCGTCGACCTTCGCGTCGATCAGGTCGAGGACGTCGCCGCGCCAGTCGAGCAGCGTTTGCTCCGAAAACAATCCGTCCGACGACCCGCAACCGGCATAATCGAGCAGCAGGCAGCCATGTCCCTCGGCCACCGCCCAGGCGAAAAGCGCGGTCGCCTTGCCGCCTTCCATGTCGGACATGTAGCCGGGGAGGAAGACGATCGTCGGCCCGGCACCCTCGACATGGCGATAGGCGAGGCGCGGCCGGCCGGGCCGGTCGAGATAGGCGGGCGGGGAAAGCTCGGCCACGGACGCGGTCAGATGACCCAGTCGACCGTCTGCATCTGCATCACCGCCTGCCCCTTGGCGCGGCGCTGCTCGACCATGATGCGATTGAGGCGCTGGATCGTGTCGCTGCCGGTGGTGATGCACCAGCCGGGGACGAGCGCGTGGACCAGCGCGCAGAGCCCGCCCCAGATCATCGTCACGCCGAAGCGCGATGCGACACCGAAATGTTCGATGTAATTTTCGTCGACGCTCTTCGGATGATCGACGAACAGGCGCTTGAACATGGGGGGCTCCTTTCCGGCTCGCTGCTCCCCTAGCGGGGGTGGGCGATTCCGGCAAGGCGGGACCAAATATCGTCATTGCGATCCCGGCGAAAGCCGGGGGAACAATCCCCAGCTCTCGTTCCCTGATGGCGATGGCTGGAGATTGCTTCGTCGCTACGCTCCTCGCAATGACGGCCGGACCTCACTCCGCCAGGAACGCATCGAGCGCCTTGGCGAACGCTTCGGGCTGGTCGAGCATGATGAAGTGGCGGCTGCCCGGCACCATCTGCGCCTTGAACCTGGCGACGCCCGCATATTGCGGCTCGAACGCCGCCTTGGCGGCTTCGGCCGGCATCGCGCTGTCGTCCTGCGCATAGAGCAGGGTGACCGGCGCCGCGATCTGCCCCATCTCGCCGCGCAGATCGGTGGTCATGTCGTCGTAGAAGAGCTGCGCGCTGACCCGCGGGTCGGCGTCGCGCATCCAGCCTGCGACCGCGGTGCGGCCCGCGACGCTGTTCGACATGCTGCCGACCATGCTCGCCGCGCCGGGGTCGGCGACCGGGCCCGCCGGCTTCGGCTTGCCATATTGCGCGCGCATCGCGGCGGCCATCGCCTCGGCCCGCGGCTTCATCATCTCTGCCGTTGCGCCGGGGGCGAAGATGGTGCCGATGAAGGGCACCGCGTCGACGACCATCAGCTTGCCGACCTCCTGCGGCGTGCGCGCCGCGATCATCAGCCCGGTGAGCCCGCCGAGCGAATGGCCGACGATCGCCGGAGCGGGGCGCCCCGCGTCGGTGATGCAATCGTCGATATAGTCGGCGATCTCCTGCATCATCGGTTCGAGCACCGGACCCTCGGCGTTGATCCCCGCGTCGTCGCCGCCGAAGCCGCGCACCTGCACCAGATGCAGGCGATATTTGCCTTTCAGCCGTTCGGCGGCCTGGTCCCACACCGCGCGCGGCGAGGACAGGCCGGGGATCAGCACGACGTCGGGGCCTTCGCCCTCGACCTTCACCGTGATCCGCTTGCCCTCGACGAGCGGCGCGGCGCAGGCGGCGTCGGGTTCGGCCGCCCGTGCGTGGGTGGCGACGAGGTTGGCGACGAGCAGCGCAAAGAGCGCCATGATGGGAAGCAGTTTTCGCATGGGTTCAATCCTTCAGGAAAATATCTTCGATGGGGAGGCCGAACAGGTCGGCGATGCGGAAGGCGAGGGGGAGCGACGGGTCGTATTTCCCCGTCTCGATCGCGTTGACCGACTGGCGCGACACTTCGAGCCGCTCGGCGAGATCGCCCTGGCTCCAGTCGCGCTCGGCGCGCAGGACCTTGAGGCGATTTCTCACGACCCGCGCACCCGGTGCCAGATCTGCGCGACGCCGAGCCCGATCGCCCAGACCGGCACGGCCATCCAGCTTTCGACGTGCGGCACGACCTTGAAGCTCTCGAGGAAACCCCACACGGTCGCCACGATCAGCAGCAGGCCGAGCCCGAACAGCGCATGGGTGACATAGCGCATCTTCAGATATTCGTCGGTCTCCTCGACCAGATAGCGATAGAGTCCCCAGACGAAATAGACGATCGGCAGCGCCGGCAGCACCGCGATCAGCCACAGCAGCGGCCCCTCGGGCTTCAGCCAGTCGTTGACCGAAATGGCGAAGAACAGCGCCGCGACATAGGAGAAGGACCAGATCAGCCCGCGGCGGTTGTAGCGCTTGAGCGCGGGCGAGGAGCAGCCGGCGAAGTTGCCGTCGCGCTCGGTCGAGCGGATCAAGGGAATCAGCAACAGCATCGGCGGCAGCATGACGATCATCGTCCAGATGCCGTCGAGACCGGCGAACCGCGCGCCGAACCCCGTTCCGAACATCGCGACGACGAACGCCAGCCCCCAGAGCATCGGCGCGTGATTGGCGACGGGCGCGTTATCTTGGGCCATCTCAGGCGCTCCGCGGACGCGACAAGGAGTGGTGATTGGTGGTCATTGGTCAAGCTCCCTTGTTAATCAGTAAAGGGTGTTTGACACAAACGAGCGCGAAAGTCAAGTATCATTGACACAATGCTTGGGAAACTTGTCTTGTGGCCGGGGTTTGCGGGCTGGGACGGCCGGCGTCCCAGCTTCGCTATTCCTGCCCCACGACCCGGCCGATGCGCACGAGGAGGCCGCTGGGATCGCTTACCGCAAACTCGTAGGTTCCCCAGGGTTTTATGTTCGGGCTACCTTTCTCGATGATCAGGTCGCGCACGCGGTCAGCGATGGCATCCACATCGTCGACATAGAGATACAGGCCAAAGGGATTGTCCTCGATATGTTTGGGCCATCCGGGTGCGTGGGTCAGATGCAGGTGCCATCCGCGACCGTCGTCGAGGATGCGATAATGGCCATAGTCGCTCGCCACATCGAAGCCGAGTCGTCGATAGAAGGCTTCGCTCGCGTCGAGGTCGCTGGTGGGGATGATCGCGACCGCGTGATGATCCGTGGGCATGGGGTCTCTCCGCTGATTGGCTCTCCGGGGGCCTGACCCCAGGGGTTTCGCGCAGATCCGACTTGCTGGCGAGTCCGAAACGCGTCCGAAACCCGGATACCGGACTCCGTCCGTCAAAAGTCCGGGATCGCCGCGAAGCAGGGTGTCGCGCTTCCCCCGGCGCTGTCATATGATCGCGCGATGCGGCAACCGTCCTCCATCGATCCCCGAACGAGGAGAACGAGAAGGGCTATCCTCGACGCATTCGTCGAATTGCTCGCCGAGCGCCGATATGAGACGATCCGCATGGCCGATCTGGTTGCGCGAGCCGGGGTCGGGAAATCGACTTTCTATGAGCATTTTCGCAGCAAGAACGACATTCTTCTTGCCGCCATGCACCCTGTGCTCCTTGCGCTGTCGACCGCCGCGTCGGGTCGGGCCGCGCGGTCCTATGTCAAAACCATGATGAATCATCTGTGGGACCGGCGCTCGATCGGGCGTGTCATCCTCGGGTCGGCCACCGGCCCGATCGTCCAGCGCCACCTCGCGAAAATGATCCAGCCCCATATCGATCGTGCGGCCACTGCAGGCATCGCGTCACATATCAGGGCGACCGGGATAGCAGCGGCTCAGATCGCGATGCTCCGGAGCTGGCTTTCTGGGGAGGCAAGCTGTTCTGCCGACGACATCACCGACCGGATGATCGATTGCGCGCGGTTGATCGGTTGAACGATCTCCATCGCGCGTTCAGCCATGCGTTTCGGTGTCGCCAATCGGACTTTTCGCACCGTGCCGCAGCCGCCAGTTGGCGAGATGCGCCGCGGCGAGAGCGATCGCGCCGGCCGAGGTGAACCAGCGGTCGGCGGCTTCGGGATCGAGCGCGCCGAGCCAGCCCTCGTGGCCGGCGAGGCCGAGCGCGAGGAGGCCGAGCCCGCCCGCCGCGAGCAGCGCGGGGCCCGCGCGCCGGTGCCGCCGCCAGCCGCCCGACATGGCGGCGAATGCCGCGGGCGCCGCAAGCAACAGGATCGCGGCATGAAAGGCCTCGGGCAGCGCCAGCCAGGCGCTGAGTGCCGGCGCGAGCAGCAGGATCAGCGGCAGCACGAGGCAATGGACCAGGCAGGCGAAGGACAGGCCGACGCCCATCGCGTCGAACAGCCGCGCGCGGGAGGAGGGGAGGCACATGGGAGAGGACTTTCGCAAGAGTATGCGCGTCAGATAATGATACATTGTATCATTGCAAGCGGCGATTGCGAATCCGCCCCTTGCCGCTCCCCGCGCATACTGGCAAAGGAGCCCGGCAATTTTGCCCAGAAAGGCCTATTTTTCGATGTCCGAGATGATCCGCGTCACCCTTCCCGATGGCTCTGCCCGAGAAGTCGCGCGCGGAACTACCCCGGCTGAGATCGCGGCGGACATCGGACCGGGCCTTGCCAAGGCCGCGCTCGCCGCGAAGGTCGACGGCGAAGTGCGCGATATCCTGCGTCCGCTCGACGCCGACACGAACCTTGCGCTGATTACCAGCCGCGACGAGGCCGACGCGCTCGAACTCGTCCGCCACGACTATGCGCATATCCTCGCCGAAGCGGTGCAGGCACTGTGGCCGGGAACGCAGATCACCTTCGGCCCCGCGACCGAGGACGGTTTCTATTACGACGTGAAGGCGCCCGAGAGCCGCGATCCCTTCTCGATGGACGATCTGCCCGCGATCGAGGAGAAGATGCGCGAGATCATCCGCGCCGACAAGCCGCTCCGCCGCGAGGTGTGGAGCCGCGACGCGCTCATCGCCAAATGGGAAAAGGACGGCGAGGTCTTCAAGGCCGAATGGGCGAAGGAACTGCCCGAGGGCGAGGAACTCACCGTCTATTGGTCGGGCCCCCCTCATCAACCCGGCTCCTGGCTCGACATGTGCCGCGGCCCGCACCTCGCGAGCACGGGCAAGGTCGATCCGCAGGCTTTCAAGCTGATGCGTGTCGCGGGCGCCTATTGGCGCGGTGACCAGAGGAATGCGCAACTCACGCGCATCTACGGCACCGGCTGGCTGAACAAGAAGCAGCTCGACGCGCATCTCCACAAACTGGAGGAGGCCGCGAAGCGCGACCACCGCAAGCTCGGGCGCGAGATGGATCTGTTCCACCTCCAGGAAGAGGCGCACGGCAGCGTCTTCTGGCACCCGCACGGCTATATCGTCTGGCGCGAGCTCGAGGCCTAT
>Ga0182747_1000663_pt1 | contig 30899 bp, 33 predicted proteins | sample eDN3rd30CBELigBY_FD_128526 | JGI IMG/M metagenome (GOLD analysis project Ga0182747, IMG submission 128526) | Enriched backyard soil microbial communities from Emeryville, California, USA - eDNA 3rd pass 30_C BE-Lig BY (version 2) (version 2) | ecosystem: Environmental > Terrestrial > Soil >... | reverse complement strand
TTCGGCGGTGTCCATCCAAGTGAGAGCCTCTATCCGTTGAGAGAATCTCTCACGACAGATCCTGGGCGTCAGCTTTCCGCGCACAGGGACAATTACGCGCCACGATCGTTTCAGCTCCATCGCGTAGGCGGCTGGATGTTTTTTCCTCACGGGATACTCCCCTGCTAACGCTCAAAGGAATACAGCCGCTCGACCCGTAGACATTGCCCAGAGGCGAGCGACATTAGAAACTATCCATGCATCGCAATGAGAAAGAGGTTAAAGGAACGCATTAGCGCTCCTCGAAGGATTTGCATCGCCAGGGAGAGGAAACGGGCGAGTGTAAGGCTCGGTTAATCATGAACGCGCATCATTCTGCTGACGTGAAACGGGGACTGGGCGGGCATTTCTCAAGTGGAGACGATTGCTCATGGCAGAAACGATCTCGCCCGATGTCATTCAGGAGAAAATGGACCAAATCAGCGGGACCTTGAACGCAATCCTCTCGGGAGGTGGTGAAGGGTACCTTCGCGAGCTTCAGGGTCTGTTGCATAAGAACCTTGCAGTGCTCCTCGGCTTGTTCGACCGGAACCCCGGGCTCGATGCGGCAACGTCCGACTTTTATGCCGCAGCCGCAGCCGTCGTGAGCGATATGGATGCGGAAGCTCAGCCGCTTGCTCGAAAGCATCGGTTGCTCCGTGAAACTCAGGCTCGGTTCGAGGAACGCATCAGACTGGCGAAGCCGAATGGTCGAAAGCCGTCAGCGGACTGGTGCAAGAATGAGATTTTCCTGGCGGCCTAAGATGGGCGTGAAAACTGCTTGGTTGGCCTTCAATTGCCGCATGAGGCGGATACCTCGGTCTCGGAGAACCTGGCGATGTTCGTCATTGCCTCCTCCCTGAATGAGGTCCGAAGACGTTCTGATATCAGCGGGCCGCGGCTGCCGAACATGGTGACGTTCTCGAGAATGCCGACGGCCTCCCCGAGGGAGGCAGTCTCCAGCCGCTTGATCCACGGTGTTTTGTATGGCCCCTTCTGCCGAGCGATCGTTGGGATCTGTGCCAAGCCTCTGGCGAGCGAGACCGCGCAACCTCGTTGGCGGTGTCGACAGGCTTGACCCGGATACTGAATCCCGACCCGAGCTCCAACAGGTTTTCGGGACTGCTGATCGCCGTCCGCTCCGAACATGTCATTGCCGTTTTCATCCGGAACGAGATCGGAATTGCCTTGCAATACCTCGCCTAGGCTTTGGTCGTCCAAGGCAGAGAATCCACGCTTCGAGGACACGGCTTCCCGCCGATGACAAGCAAAGCACTGCCAAATGACAACGCCCTGACAGAATGAGCCGTGCGAAGCCGACTGCCAGGGCGCTTTTGTGATGCCGGTTGCAACACCACGTCATCACAATGCGCCAAGAACGCCGGGAGTGCAACCGGATACAGCGCACAAGTCAGAAACGCCTTGGCGAGAGGTTGAGCACCAGACCTCTTACCAAAGCGCGCGTGATTTGTTCCGGCAATCGCACGATCCAGGTAGAAGCACGCACGGCAAGCCAATGCGTGGCGGCGTTTATCACCAACTCCGAACGAGATCATTGGACAGTACAGCAGCCACGACCTCAATCGGTCCGGCTGCGGTCGATGCCAACATCGCGAAGCATATGAGAGCTGAGTTCGTAACGCAGCGCTTGCTCAAGTTCGTGCCGCAGTAGTTGCTCGAGTTCGGTTGTTACGACAGGATGCTTGCGATCATTCGCAGGTCTGTGCGGAACGCGAAGGAACTCAAAGCGGAATGCGAACCCAACAAAGGGCAGAGGAAATACGGTCGGTTTCATAGAAGCCACCAGCAGAAAGGGTTGTGACGAGGAAGGTGCGTTCATGCGTGCAAAGTCGAATGGACATGTAACGCCTCCTCTGGCTGTGGCTGTGAAACGGGCGGAAGATCCGCGGGGCAGCTTCATTATCAGAATTTTCCTGTTGAGTCCAACAGTTTTGCAGGTCGGAGAAATTCAGTTCAGACCTCAAGATCGTCGAGCACACGGGAGAGCGTGTTTCGACCAAGGAAGCTCATACTCGGATTGGAGCGCTCGTAGTACCAAACCAGTCCCATTGCCTGCTGAAACGCCCATGCTGCGCCGCGCTGCCATTCGACTTCGTCAGAACCGAGGTGCCTCCGCACAATTTCCCTCCGGCCGCGATCAAGAAGATGCCACACAGCCACAAGATCCAAGGCCGGGTCAGCCGGTCCGAAGCTACCGGCATCGAGGACGCCCACAAGACGCTCTCCATGCACGAGCAGGTTCGCCGGAATGAGATCCCGATGGCACATGACGTCGGGCCCGGATGACGGCAACTCCCGAAGCCGAGCCCATATGCGGCGCAGGCGAGCAACGTCGAGGAGGCCCTCGCTGCTCTTGAAACAGGCTTCCATCCGTTCATCGTGATCGGAAAGGTTGCCGCCCCTCCCCTGTCCGTCGAAGCGACGACCCTGAACGCCCGCTGCACGCAACGACGCGATGAGGTTAGCATTGTCGCGGGCAAATGCCGTGGATTTCGCAAGTCCGTTTGGCGTTGCAAAATCCCCTTCTATCCAACTCTGCACTGTCTAAGGCATTGGATACTGCGCGCAGGGTTGACCAAGACCCAACGGTCGAGGAGTTGCAAACGGGGAACGCTTTGCGAACTCGGCCATGGCTGCCGCTTCCTTGCGAAGCAGCTCAGCGCATTCGACCGACCCCATTGTGCGCAACGGGAATCTTGCTGCTACCCCCGATCCGATCCGGAAGATTGCATTGACGGTTCCTGTCGTGCGAAGTCGCTCGATCCGCTCATGGCGATACTCCGGGAACTGATCGATGATCATCCCACGAATGATATCGGCATCGATATAAATCTGATCGTCGTGCATCATGCTGCCAGTATCCCCGGCCTGCCTCACTCCTAAACGTCGTCTACTGGCAGGGAGTCTGCACCTGTTTAATCATCCGATACTCTAACGCTAATTGGTGCGGGCATCCATTGGCCGCTACATCAGCGGACTCAAGGCCTCGGCGGCCTTTTCTCTGCAAAGGCAGACGGTCCCATGCTCGATGGTCTTTCCGCCTCGGACCTTTATGGTTAAGACAAAGTTGACCTATTCCCCGTGAAAGGAAGCTCGTCATGACGGAGTCTAACCGGGGGCGTCGAGTCTAGGAAGCGAACAGATGGAAAATGGCCCTGAGCAAGAAGACGAACAAGCTGAAATCAATGCGAAACCCAGCACGCCTCAATTAGATCGGCTGGGGAAGCTAGCCAATGCCGCTGCCATTGCCGCGCAGGCGAAGCAGTGGCGCGCCCGCAAGAACGGTATCAATCAGGAGGAGAAGCCATCGGAGGTTCCCAACCTCAGTAACGATGCAGATGCCCGGGTGCGGGCCGAGGAGGCGATGCGGCAGATGATGGCAAAGCCACAGACCAAACGACGTGGATACTGATGATCGCGCTGTCTATTTGTAACACTAATTCCGATATTTGAACGATCATAGCGGGATTAAGGAGGTGTTCAGCGTTAGCTGTTCAAGGTCCCGCCCCCTTTGCCCCTGCAGATGGCAGTGAGGCGCAGCTAAGGAGTTTCATAATGACCGAAGTGAAAGCAACAAAGCCGAATCCCGCCCTGGCGAAGCCTCTATAGCCGTCGATCGAATTGGCAGCCGTTGTCGGGTCAGCCCCGCTCCCGCGAACCGAGGTGGTAAGCAAGGTTTGGGAGTACATCAAGGCCAACAATCTGCAGAACCCTGCGAACAAGCGGGAAATCCTGGCTGACGATAAGTTGCAGGCCGTCTTCGGCGGTAAGGACAAGGTGAGTATGTTCGAAATGAACAAGCACTTTGCTCAGCATCTCTCCTGAGATTTCGTAGTCCGGGCCAAGCCCCGTCGTCGCGCACGAATTGTTAAGCTTGACCATTCCACCATGCAGGTATCGAGCGCGTTGAGTATTTGCCCGAACAATCTCCATGGCCTCCAATGCTTGGAGTTGGCTCTGGCTGAGAGTTACCCTCTTGGCCGGGGCTTTTACTTGCCAAGCCTGCTTGCAGCGAGATTGCGCTCAGTGAAGTTCTTAGGCGAGTCCGATTAGAAGCCCTTCGGGGCCGCGGATATAGCAGAGCCGATACGCGTCCTTATACTGGACGACTTCACCGACGAGCTGCGCGCCGCGCGCGCGAAGCCTTTCGAGCGTCTCGTCGATGTCGTCCACGGCAAACATCACGCGAAGGTAGCCTAGGGCGTTGACGGGGGCATTTCGATGACCGGCGGCGTGAGGAAGCGGGAGAGTTCGAGCCGGCTGTGGCCGTCTGGTGGGCGCATCATGGCAATCTCGACGTGCTGAGCGCCCAGTCCAGTGACACGTCCGGCCAATTCTCCTTCGATTGTGGCCCGTCCTTCGAGCTCAAGGCCGAGTTCACGAAAGAAATCAATCGTCCCTCAGAGGTCTTCGACGACGATCCCGCCGTTGTCCATTCGCTTGAGCGCCATGTTTTTAATCTCCAAGGTGCCGCTCCCGGCAACAACGTGTCGCGTAGCCTAACAACGGAGGCTTGAGGTGCCTCCGACACGTTATGACAGCTTATGTGGCCCACTGGGCGGTGTCCCGACGCTGAAGCTAATTCTCTCCGAAACTGCTATGCTGCGATTCCGGATTTCGACGTTGAAAGCGCATCTGGAGCGAACCAGTGGCAAGCTTTCGTGAAAACCGGAGATCTCTCTTTCCGTTGACTGGGGCGGCTTGTCCCCTGTGAAGCCCTTTTCAATGGAGCTCGTCATCTATCATGGTCCCGTGAACGGAAGGATCCCCAATGACCGGTCGCGGCCTCCATATCCTGATGCCCGACGAAGTTCCAGAGGATCAGAGCAACAACATCACCCTGGCGGAGGTGGTTCAGCCCGAACGGGCGCTGGAGTTCATGGTGACGGTTCTCATCGATGGGACGGCTGTCGCCGTGAGTGGTCCATTCGCCTCGATAGAGGAAGCTGTCGACCAGGCCAACGATCTCTCAAAGCACTACCAGCTCGAACCGATCTACGTCAGGCGGGAGCAGGAGCAGGCCTAGCCAGTTTCCGTCCCAAACTGCAATGCCCAGTCCGTGTCTTAACGGTCCAGCAATGTCATCTTGCCGGACGGAGGAGAGTTCGATGAGGAAATCCGAACCGACAAAGTCCATTCTCACCCGCCGCCACGTCCTCCTCGGGACTTCGTCACTCGCGGTGATGCCGCTCCTGTCCGGCTATGCATTCGCGGCGCCGGCCTCCACTTTCAAGCAAGGTGACTTCGACATTATCGTCGTCAGCGACGGTTTCCTGACCCTGCCGATCAGTATCGTAGCTCCCGAGGCCGCTCCGCACGAACAGACGGACATCATCCGCCGACTCGGCGGGAGCGCCGACACCGTCCAGCCTCAAGCCAATATCCCGCTCATTCGCGTGGGACAGGATCTGATCCTTGTCGACACCGGATCCGGAGACAAGTTCCAACCCACGGCAGGCCGGCTGGCGGCCAATCTTGCGGCAGCAGGGGTCGATCCCGCGTCCGTGACCAAGGTCGCGCATCCCGGGGTCGGCTATGCCGGGCGCAAGGACCACGCCTACCGCTTCGTACCTGCGATTTAACGTCCGGAGCCAAGCAAGGTGCTCGCTAGTCATCCCGTCCCCGAGTTCATCCTCGGGGTTCGCGGCTCCTGTATTGATGATGCACTTTAAAGCAAGCGCGCGGATCAAATAACTATGCTCAAAAAGCCCAGGGAGATCGAAGCCGCTTGTCACTAATTCATCGATAGGCATCATGCGTAATGCGGGGGCGACAGCGCCGACGTGTGTACCACATCCGAATCTACAACTATATGAGAGACTACTTGCATATTGGACCAATAATATATAATAACTTGCACGCTATGCTTCGGAGACGATCTATTTTGGGTGGCTGTGAAGCTTTATGAGTTATCGTTGTCCGATGTAGCGGCCACTTGCGCTCGTTTTGGTGCGGCATAGTGAACGTCCGGGGGAAGACGTTTGTCGGTTCGCAAACTCAAACTTGCGCTTTGCCTGGTTGTGAGCAGCTTTGTGCTGGCCGCAATATATTTCACAGTAGTCATTGCCGAGCGTCAGAATGCGTTAAGGCGGATCACTCGCTACAATCCGACATGGCAGGCGAACCAGGTTCTCAACGAGTTTATGACACTCGATCAGTCCCTCCGAATGTTCAAAGATGGTGAAGGCGACATAGACAAGGAAGACGTTGAGCTTCGCTATGATATTTTTGCTGGTACAATCAATAGTTTAGCCGAAGGGGGCTTTCGCGAGGTCCTCGATCAAGAACCAAGCTTTGAAAGCACGATACACGACCTTGAGGGCCCCACGAATGATGCTGCTCCCCTGATCAAGGATCTGAATAGCCCAAACGACGCTCTAGCCGCATTGCAAGTTCTTAGTCCCCTTCAAAGCAGCCTCAAGCACCTGCCATCGATTACATTCAACTATGGAGCGAAGCGTGCTTCTTGGGATCATCAAGAACTCACTCGGCTTCACTGGATCTTCACTAGCATTGTTGGCTGCCTCATACTTTTTGGAATTGCCCTCATAGGCCTACTTGCAAGACACAACAGCCTTCTTGAGCGCACCTATCGCAAGATGGGCATTCTCACGGCGGATCTTACCCACTTGGCTCATCATGATCCGCTTACCGGCTTGGCAAATCGCGCGTTGTTCCAAAAGCGAATAGAGCAATTGCTTGCGAAAGCCCGTGATGATGGGTCAACCCTCGCAGTTCTGTACCTCGATCTTGATCTGTTCAAGAACGTGAATGATACGCTCGGCCACGAGACTGGTGATCAGCTCCTGAAAACCGTTGCCACTCGGATCCGTGGATGCGTTCAGAACACCAGCGTCATTGCCCGGCTCGGTGGTGATGAGTTTGCTATTCTCATGGAACCCACGAACGTGGCGCGGGAATGCTCGATGCTGGCGTCGCGCATCGTGAAGGAGATAGGAACTGCCTACGATATCGATGGGCATGAAATCGTCATTGGAACGAGCATTGGCATTGCGTCCACAGAGCTTGCTGCCTCCTCTCCGGAGCAGCTCCTAAAGCAAGCCGATACGGCCTTGTACCGTGCCAAGGCAGACGGGCGGGGAACCTTCCGCTTCTTTGAGCCTGAAATGGATGCGGAACTCCAAGTGCGTCGAGCGCTCGAGGTCGATCTTAGAAAGGCGATGGTGAAGGATGAGCTTTATTTAGTCTTCCAACCGCAGGTCGATCTGCAAGCGAACAGGATTCTGGGTTTCGAGGCGCTGCTGCGCTGGCGGCATCCCGTCCGCGGTTCGATCCCTCCGGGCGAGTTCATTCCGATTGCGGAAGACATTGGTTTGATCGCCTCCCTCAGCGATTGGATCATCAACGAAGCCTGCAAAACCGCAGTCACATGGCCGGGGAATATCAAGGTGGCTGTGAATATCTCGCCGCTCCAGTTTCGAAATCGGACCCTTCTGCCGTGTGTCCGTAAAGCACTGACACGGACTGGGCTCGAGCCCAGCCGGCTGGAGTTAGAACTAACCGAGTCGGCCCTGCTCGAGGAGAATGAAGCAACGGTGGCGGCGTTGCACGAACTTCGTGAACTCGGTGTCCGCATCGCGCTTGACGACTTCGGGACAGGCTACTCGTCCCTGAGCTACCTGCGCAGCTTCCCGTTCGACAAGATCAAGATCGACCAATCATTCGTACGCGAGCTATCGACGCGGCCAGACTGCATGGTGATCATCCAATCTGTTGTCTCGCTTGGCAGAGGCCTTGGCATGTCGATCACAGCCGAAGGGGTGGAGACGGAGGAACAACTCGCCCAGATTCAGGCAGCGGGATGCACTGAAGCACAAGGCTTTCTTCTCGGTCATCCGAAACCTGCCTCGGACTTGGACTTATCACTGAATGAGAGAAGCATGGCGCAAACCCAATGTTGAGACAGCCCCAGTGTGGGGAGATGGCGAATTCGCAGCGGGAAAAATGGCTCGTGTCTCGATGCTTGGGTTCAAGAAGGGAATTCGCACCAAGGCAATCTCATAATGTCCGCACCAGACGCTTACTGCATCAGCCCGACTGCGCCTCATTGTTGCTTTTCACCAAGCTCCCTCAGCCAAAGCGGTCTTCCGATTGAAACTTTCTAGGATCCATTGCCGAACCGCGGTTACGGCTGGGCGCCGCTCGTGATCACCCGCATCGATCAAGAAAAATGAGGCTGGGGCCCGGACACCCTCAGCGAACGGCCGAACAAGAATCCCAGATTCCAAGTAGCGTTGACAGGTCACGCTGTCTCCCATGGCGAGACCAAGGCCGCCGACGGCCGCTTCGATCATCGCCAGATGGTTTCCGAGATAATGGCGCCCGCCTGTGAGGAAACTTCCTTGTGGGACTGTTGCGAGCCAGAGGTCCCATTCATGTCCGTTCGCGGCACACAGCAACGGCGTGTCCGCAAGCGCGCAAATGTCCCCATCCGTGACGAGATCTGGCTGGCAGACCGGGTAAAGATCGGTGTCGCTCAATCGCTCGCTGCGTCGGCCGGGCCAAATTCCATCGCCATAGCGGATGCACAAGTCTACATCGGAGGCGATCACTTCCTTGGGGCTGTTCGAGGGCCGAAGATGTAACCTCAGGTCCGGATACTGCCTCAACAGCGCGCCAACCGTCTTCACCAGCCATAGGCACGTCAGGGCCGGAGGCGCGCTCACCGTGACGTCACCTCGAACACTCGGCCGATCCAAGCTGATGACGGCGGTCGCGAGAAGGTCGAACCCGGAACTCAGGGGAGACAGGAGTTGCTCGCCTGCTACCGTTAGCTTGAACCGATTGCCTGCCCGTGCCAGGAGATCGGTACCAACGAACGCTTCCAGCGTCCGGATCTGGTGGCTGACAGCTCCGTGCGTTACCCCAAGCTCCTCTGCGGCACGGGAGATCGAACGACGGCGGGCCGCTGCCTCGAAGGCCCGCAGCGCATTGAGAGGAGGAAGCCGGCGTGCTGCCATTGTTAGATTTTCTCACAGTTGAGCCGGAGACATTCTCGTTTGCGTGAGCCTACCTGTCTAGAGCAAGGTCTTTGTCTCTTGGCGGAGGCGCTGGTCGGCCGCTGGACGGATTTTCAGAAACACTCAAAAAGGGAGCGGCTCGGTGAAGCGTCTTCAACTACTCGGCATTGCGGCTCTGGGGCTTCTTGCGGCCACCGGCGGTGCCTTTGCACAGGCAAAGAAATGGGAAACCGTGAAGATCGCCACGGAAGGCGCCTATGCTCCATGGAACTTCACCGGCCCTGGCGGCAAGCTCGAAGGCTTCGAGATCGATCTCATTGCCGAGCTCTGCCCGCGAATGAAGGTGAAGTGCGATATCGTGGCCCAGGATTGGGATGGCATCATCCCGGCGCTCAACGCGGGAAAGTACGACGCCATCATGGCCGGAATGCAGATCACCGATAAGCGGCTAGAGACCATTAATTTCTCGCAGCCATATGCGCGCACCCCTGGTGCCTTCCTGGTTCCCAAAGACTCTCCCCTGGCAAAGGTGCCGAACGACAAGGTCTTCGATATCGGCGCGGACGCTGCGGTGGCCCAGAAGGCCGCTGACGAGATCAAACCCCTCCTCAAGGGCAAGGTCGTGGGCGTCCAGGGCTCGACGACACTCGCGAATCTGATGGAGCGTCTGTTCCAGGGCGTGGAAATCCGCGAGTACAAGACCACGGAGCAGCATGACCTCGATCTCGCGGCCGGGCGCGTTGATGCCGTGGCCGCCGCCACGACAGCCCTTGACATCACCTTGAGCAAGCCGGGCTTCGAGAACTTCGTCATTGCCGGTCCCGGCTTCACCGGCGGCTTCATGGGCCGGGGTGTCGCGGCGGGATTACGCAAGGCTGACCAGGACCTGAAAGTCATGTTCGACGAGGCGATTGCATCGGCCCTGGCAGACGGCACGATCTCACGGCTGTCCCAGAAGTGGTTCAAGCGCGACCTCGCCGCAAAGTAATCAAGTATCAACATTCCTGAACTCGCCCTGCTCGGCTGGGCCGACGGGGCAGGGTGCCTCTTTGCATGCGGACGACACACGAGGGAGTAGACGCTCCACCGATCCTCGTCCCCTGCCCTCCTTCACACTTGGAGTCGGACCATGTCCTTTCGCGTTCTCTCGGCACAGATCATGCACGAGTCGAATTCCTTCAGCGTGCGCCTGACATCTCTGGACCGCTTCGCCGACGTGATCCTGCTCCAGGGTGACGAGGCCTTGCGGGCGCTCGATGGGACGAATACCGAGGTCGCAGGCTTCTTTGATGTTGCACGCGAGAAGAACTGGGAACTGGTTCATGTCGTCAGTGCCCATGCTAATCCGGCCGGCTGTGTCACCGAGGAGGCTTTCGAGGAGATCGTGAAGGTGGTCGAGGATACCGCCCGCCGGGAGCGGGACCGGCTCGATGGGATTCTGCTCGCATTCCACGGAGCCATGGTCACAACCAATTCAGACGATGGGGAAGGGGAGATTCTCGGACGCCTCCGCGCGATTGTGGGTCGGGATATTCCGATTGCCGCGACCTTGGACCTGCATGCCAACGTCACCAGGCGCATGTGCGAACTGGCCGACATTCTGGTGTCCTATAAGACCTATCCGCATATCGACATGCGCGTGGCCGGTCGGCATGCGGGCGAGCTGCTGCACCGGACCATGGCAGGCGAAATCACGCCACACACCCTCTTCGTGCGCCCGCCCATGCTGGAGGACGCCAATGGTGGCCGGACCGATGTCGGGCCGCTTGTCGCCGTGATGGAGCGGGCACGGGCGTATGAAAGCGAGCCCAATGTTCTCGCGGTGGGCGTCAACGGCGCCTTTCCCTATGCCGATATCGACGAGATCGGCCCGACCATCACGGTGACCTATTCCGGAGATCCAGAGCCCCACCGGCTGTTTGCCGAAGAGATGGCGAAGGCCATGTGGGACATGCGTCATGATCTCGTCAACCGCTTCCTGTCGCCCAAGGAGGCGGTGGCATCCGCGATCGCGGGCGCTGACCGGCCGGTGGTCATCGCGGATTATGCCGACAATCCCGGAGCTGGAGGGTACGGCGATGCAACGAACCTGCTTCGGGCCCTGATCGCGGCCGGCGCAGACGCCTGCCTCTGCCCGATCGTGGACCCCGAGACTGCCTCGCAGCTGCAGGGCAGGAAGCCCGGTGAAACGGTATCGCTTCGCCTCGGTGGCAAAGTGAACGCATCGTTTGGTGGCGAGCCTCTGGAACTCACCGGCACTCTGTTGAGTGTCTCCGATGGCAGCTACATCTGTGACGGACCGATGTATGCGGGTGTTCGCATGTCTTTCGGACCCACGGCAGTCATCGAGGTTGGATCCGTTCAGGTTGCTATCGTCACGGAGCCGCATCAGTGCCATGACCTGCAGCAGTTCCTTGCTTTCGGAATTGATCCTCGTAGTAAGAAGATTGTCGCGGTCAAATCCATGCAGCATTTCCGGGCCGCATTCGAGCCGATCGCGAGTCGTGTTCTGGTGTGCGACAGCGGGGCGCTGGCCTCTCCAGACCTGACTACGTTCACCTTCACCCGTGTGCCGAGACCGATATATCCCCTCGACCCGAATACCCTGTACGACCCCGAAGTCTACATTCGTTCCCGGTCCTCTGACGAGCCTGTCAAAGTGGAGAGGCGAGCATGACGCAGTCCTCCCCTGCCTGGCTCGATGCCACTGCCGTCGAGGACTGGATGAAGCGGGTCGACGCTGTCGCGGCAATGCGCGACCTCTTCGAGGCGCACGGAAAAGGCCGTGTGACCCAGCCACCGCAAGTTCTCACCCTACTGCCCGACAGCCGGGGCGACTTCATCACCTACTCGGGTGTCCTGCCAGAGGACGGTGTCTTCGGGGTCAAGGTTTCCCCCTATGTGGTCACCGCGTCTGGCGGCAAGGTCACGGCCACGACGATGCTGATGAGCCTTGAGACGGGCCAGCCCTTGCTATTCTGCGACTCGCTGGCACTGACGACGGAGCGAACCGCCGCAACAACGGCATTGGCGGTCGACCTCCTGGCCCGAACTGATGCCGCCAATCTGACAATCATCGGCGGCGGTCCTATCGCCCTGGCTCACCTGCTTCATGTCCTGCCGCTTCGGCGGTGGCGGCGGATCCGCATTCATTCACGCAATATCTCTGCCAGAAAGCAGGCCCTGGAGGCGAGCGTTGGTGAACTCTGGCCGGTCCCCGAGATCGTTGACGATTGCTCTCTCGCGGTGGCCGATGCCGATGTGGTGCCGCTTTGTACGTCGTCCGGCACCCCGGTTCTATCGATGGAGCATATCAGGCCCGGAATGCTTGTGACCTCGATCAGCACGAACGTCGCACGGGCGCATGAAATTCCGCCAGAAGCCCTGACCAGAATGAATGTCTATTGCGACGATCGGTCGACGACTCCACTCATCGCGGGCGAGATGGTGCTGGCCACCGAGAACGGATGGTCCCGCGACGACATCCGCGGTGATCTGGGAGAGCTTTCCTGCGGCGAGGCGCTGGCCCCCTCCCCCGAGCGAGCCAGTTTTTTCCGGTCCATGGGCCTTGGGATCGAGGACATTAAGATGGCACTAGAGATCCTCCGCGTGAGCTCGCACGCTTCCTAACCCTATGGCACACCCGTCTCCCGAAATCCGCGCCGATGTCATTGTGCTGGGGGCCGGCATCATCGGCGTCTCCGCCGCTCTGCATCTTCAGATGCGAGGGCGCGATGTCGTGTTGATTGATCGACGCGGCGCGGGCGAGGAAACGAGCCACGGCAATGCCGGGCTGATCGAACGGTCGAGCGTCATTCCGTATGGGTTTCCACGCGATCTCAGGACAGTCCTCCACTACGCCCTAAACCGTTCCGCCGATGTCCGTTTCGACTGGCGCTTCCTGCCGCGGATCCTCCCTTGGCTCTGGCAATTCTGGCGCGAATCCGCACCCGGCTCCTTGAAAAAGGCTGCGGCCGACATGCTGCCTCTCATCGAGCGGTCAGTCGCAGAGCATGAACTCCTTATGTCCGAAGCCGGGCTGCTGGGGCAATTGCGCCGGACAGGCTGGATCGAGGCATTCCGCAGCTCGAAGTCTCTCGACCAAGCAGAGGAGAATGCGGCGGCTCTTGAGCCTTATGGGTTGCATTTCGACATCCTCGACGGCAAGGCCCTTCGCCAACGGGAGCCTCACACGTCCGAGACCCTCATTGGCGGAATTCATTGGCTGGATCCGGCAACCGTTCCTGACCCTGGAGGTCTCGTCAAAGGATACGCTGACCTGTTTCGGCGACGCGGTGGCCGCTTCGTACAAGGTGAGGCCCGTACGCTCCAGCAGGACGGCATCGAATGGACGGTCCGCAGCCAAAGTGGCATCATTCGTGCCCACGATGTTGTAATTGCTCTTGGGCCATGGTCGGATATGGTCCTGCGCCCACTCGGCTATCGCATTCCGCTGGCCGTAAAGCGCGGATACCATGTGCATTTCCAGCCGAGGGCCGACGCTCTCCTTCAGCATCCGGTGGTCGATGTGGATGGCGGCTTTCTGCTGGCCCCGATGTCTCGCGGTATTCGCCTGACGACAGGGGTTGAGTTTGCGCACCGAGACTCCGTACCATCTCCTCTGCAATTGGACCGAACGGAACCCCTGGCACGCGAGATATTCCCTCTTGAGAAGCGGATTGATCCGCAGCCGTGGATGGGAGCTCGCCCCTGCCTGCCCGACATGAGACCTGCTATCGGTGCGGTCCCAAGGCATCAAGGACTATGGTGCGCCTTTGGTCACAACCATCATGGTTTGACCCTTGGACCAGTCACGGGGCGCTTACTGGCAGAGATGATGACACACCAGGAGACTTTTACTGACCCAATGCCCTACTCGATTGAACGTTTCGTGTCCTGAGCTCTGCTGTTGGATGCGGAACAGGTTTAAGCAGAATGGATCAGAAAAGGCCGGTGCGCCGCTTAGGCCGCAAGGGCAAGGCGCTTGCCTTACTTGTCTAAATGGCAAAGCGGTACTTACTGTCGCCCTGCCCTAGGCTTGATCACCAACTCTACATCCATGTGGGCAAAGCGTTTCACCTTCAAACGAGCCACTGCTGCCATTAGATCGAACTCAGTGATCTCAGCTCTCTTGGTATGAGCTGTTGGCAGAACCGCCTCGTTCACCACCCACTCGACATCGCTCACAGGATGTCCCGCCAACTTCGCATTTATGTTTGCGAGGTTCGGCATATCTGCATGGGCCTGGCGTCCCAGCATATCTTTCACGACCAGTAGGATCTCCTGGAGCTTGCCTCCAACTCCGCCGCAGGCGCCATTACGTCCGCGCAAGCAGTGCCGACGAAACAAGGTGGTACCATGGTCTTTCAGGCAGGCTTCAGGCATTGGCGAGAACCAGCATTGCAATTGCCGGCGCTCTTGAGGAGCGTCCGGGCCAGGAACGGCTACGCTCATTGCTTGGCTATCCCGCCATCCGTCTCGGGGGATAGTGGCCGAAGTCGGCGGCCACCAGTCCTGGGTCTCCGTCATCGGTGCGTGCAAGTCCGTGATGACCGCTTTCACGTCGAGGCTCTCGAATTCCTGAGTGTAGTCGAACGCTTGGGTGATCCTGCCGGCTCAACGCACAGTATTGTCTGGATCGCTCAGTTGTTCTTCGAGCGGCCGGCATTCGCCAGAGAGAAAGTCGCGGATCCGGTAGAGGCTGAAGGTCATAGGTGTGCTCGACAGGCTGATGTGGAGCATCCCGATGGGCGAGGCGCCGATCCGGAAGAAGCCGACGAACTCGCTCGTGCTGAGAAGCCCTTTCTGCAGTTTCTGCGAGAATGTTGCGCCATCGGGGAGCGCATTGGTGAGGGTCAGGGTCGAGGTGTCGAAGTCGAAGGTCTGCCAGGACATGGCAAACGGCTCGGCCGGATCGGCCTCCTCAATTCTCCCCTCGGCATTGGACCTGACGTGCGAGAGCGTGGTGCAATGAAGTCGTGCGGCTTCGGCAGGGTCGCCGAACAGCGCTACGCCGGCGACCAGGAAGACTGCGAGACGCGCTGAAGTCACCTTGGCGATCCTCATCGGAGGCATAACCGAGAACCGTGCGATGCACTCATACAGTAACGCTCGCATGGCCGGAGACCACGCCAGGGCGCATCACAAATGGGGTAAGATCTCGTGACCGGTTCTCGACTACGCAACCGCACAACGGGAGCATCCTACGGGATCATGGCGGCAGCATGCTTGGGCCTGGCTGCCCTGCCGGATGACGACGGACCGTCGACTGCCGAGGATCCAGCGGACGCGACCCAGGGCGCCCTCGAACGCTGGCGGGACGATTTCAATGCCGGGCAGCCACCAGGCATCGATGTCAAAAGGGTAGCAGTCCATTTTCTGCTTCAGGTCGGGATCGGCTCAGCTATCTTTGGCATGGAGGCCAACCCTGACCGAGTGGAGGAATTCGATGCGCGTGCCGGCAATCGTGCTGATGGGGATTGTCCTGTCAGGCTGCATTTCGTCCAGTGAGTCGCCATCTCAGCCTATTCCGCCAGCCAATCTCGGGGCGACACAGGCAGCACCTCCCGTGCCCCCGGCCGCCATCCCGGCGGCCCTTCCGCAAGGATACACCCGGCATATCATCTACAGGGATGGCAGGTTCACTCTGCCAGACGGCTCGACCGTGCCTGCCGATCCGAATGGCGGGTTCACGATCTCCACCGGGGCCCATATTCCACCTGACGGAACAGGCGGGATCAGTCTCCCGAACGGGGCGCGATGCATTTCGGACAGTGCAGGAGGCTACTTCTGCCCCTGAGGCGGCCCTTCTCGGTCGGTTGTTTCCTTCAAGCCGAATGTTCGACCGAATGCCCGCCGCTTGCATGATCCGCTGAATTGTCATCCGCTGCATCGAGCATTCGTCAAATCCTTCGAGCCTGAATGCAGCAGGAGCCGAACCGCGGTCGTCGACAACTGCCTCGCGAGAGTTCGCTCTAGGGTTCCGTGCCCAGCATCTGCCGCCTCCGGACGGTCTTGTCTCCTGGTCTTGAGCGGACGTTCAAACTACTTCACTTCTCGGGCGTGCCATCTGGAGACGTTCCCGACCGAGCACAGCCGCTGAATTCGCCTCTAACACAATGCGAGGTTTTTCCATCCTTTGCCGGATGTGCAGCCCGAAAGCGCTAGCCCGGCCCGGCTCCCCAGGCCCTCGCACCCAAACGACAAAGGGCACCTGTTCCGGTCATGGCCGCACGAGCTCAAAATGTGAGCGGTCCATGTCCTTGAAGCCGTTGAAGTGACCACCCCAGCGGATAGGCACATCGAGTTTGGCGGCAGCCTTCCTGAGCGCGGTGGCAATCCCGTTCTGGGCCTGTGGCTCAAAGAAGACCCGGCCCTCCTGGTCGAGCGGCCACAGGTCCACCGCGTCACCTGTCCGATGCGGACTGTCGTGTGTCCTGGACCAGCCCCAGGCCACCGCCATTCGTTGCAGCCGACCGTTGCGCCATCCCGAGCCGATCACAAAGCGCACGCCAGGATTGTCGGCCTGCGCGGTCCGCACCACCCTGGCGAGCGCCGGGTTGAGGGCCCTGAGGTTGGCCTCATGGTTCCCGACTGGGTCCGGATTCCACGCGCGGAACATCGCGAGTTGATCCCGCCCGAACTCATCCCGCGCGGGGATTTTCGCGTAAACGCCGCCCGATCCGTTGAACGGATCGGCAGAAACAGCCGGAGATGCCCGCGATCCGCTGGCGGGTCCGGCCTGGAGCCTGCCATCCAGACCGGAGCCGAGGAGCGCAATGCCGAGCGCCCAGAGGCAGGGGGAGAGTAAGGTTCGAGCCATGCGGCACGAACAATCGCAACCCAATGGCGCCAAAGGAAGGCAGAACAGCTCGGCGTCCGCAGGCATAGGAAGGCTCCTCCCGCGAAACGCCATCGTGCGGCGACAGCTGTCGACCGTGAAGACGACCCTGCGCCCGGCACACGTCGAGCAAGCGCGCCTCTGATCCGCTGGGCTTGCCCCTCTTAAAAGCTCTCTCGACACTGATCCTGACCTCGGGCCGCGGCGGATTGAAAAATTACTCGCAAAATGCCTCGCGATTAGACGGCTCCATCGTCAACGAATGTCTTGCGCTACCCCCTTATCAGTCGGCGCTTCCAGGGCCCTATCCCTCTGGATCGGGAACGTTGAGCACAGCCATACGGTTGTTTGATCAAAGAGCAGGCTACCTCCGCAGGACCACGCTCACGGAGCGGGAGGAAGCGTCATGCACAGGTTCCAGAGCGGCCAGATTGTACGGCCGCGTAAGAAACATCTCGATATTGCCGGGATCTACGAGATTCTGCGCCAGCTTCCGAGTGCGGTTGAGACCGGGATCGTAGCGGTCGGGATTGGTCACCGCCGCCTTGAGGTTGTCGTGCATGGCAATCCAGTCCGGCAGGCTCTCGCTCGCGCAGGCCTCGGCATAGGTGTAGTTGGAGGCGCCCATCGCGGCGACGAAGAGCTTCCAGGCATGCGCTTCGCCGGCGAGCGGATCGAAGACGTCGATGGTGTCGCCGGCAAAATCGACAAACACCTTCTCGCCGCCCATGTGGGTCTGGCGCATGGTCGGGCGGACGCGCCCCTTCTGGGCCGCAAAGGTGGTGCAGAACCAGATGGAGCCGGAGCCATCGGGATGGGCGACGCGATATTCCTCCCAGAGCAGCCTGCGCGTCACGCCACGGCGGCGCAGCTCCTACCCGACATAAACCCAGTCGGGGACCGGGCGATGATCGGCTAGAGTTGAGGATGGTGCCGGAAACAGCAGGAGCTCGAGCGCCTCGTCATCGAGCCCATCCGGCAGGGGCCAGCTCAGCCCGGCCAGACGGGCGCGGCGCAGGTAGCCATGAACGACGCCATTGCTGACCCCCAGCGTGCGCGCGATGACGCGTTCGGTCAGGCCCTGTTGGTGTCTTAAACGAAGAACGTCTCGAATCCGGCGCATCGACAATCTCTGGGTGGGCATCGGGCCTCCTCGTGGGGTGAACGAGACATCCCGTAGCCGGTTGAGTTGTCGGCCGAAGCTCCCGTCACCTCCGAAAAGGTGCTCACGATCCTCTGAAATCGTTGCTCACGATCCCCTGAAATCCGTGCTCACGATCACGCGAAACACGCAACCAGCGCCATCACCTCAACCATCATCCATCAACGACCCGAAGAGCGGCGCCAAGGTAGACGACTTCACCTCGGAACCATGGACGGCTTGAAATCGGAATGCCTGGACGGCTTCAGATTGGACCAAGTGGACGGCTTCGTCGGTATCCTCACACAGAGGTGGCGGCTCGCGTCGGCACGAGCACTCTGACGGTGCGGCGCTGGCGCCGCTATGTGCAAGGCGTCGAAAGACTTCTCAAGGACGCCACCCGCCCGCCGGGGCGCAAGCCCCTCACGGCCGCGGTGATCCAGCGCGTCCTCCATTTGACCCTGCATGAGAAACCACCGCGCGCGACCCACTGGAGCGTGCGCTCCATAGCGGCTGCGGTGGGCCTGTCCCACGCCAGCGTGCAGCGGATCTGGCACGCGCACGGTCTCAAGCCGCACCTGGTCAAGACGTTCAAGCTCTCCACCGACAAGCGCTTTGTCGAAAAGGTCCAGGACGTGGTCGGCCTCTATCTCGATCCGCCGGACAAAGCCCTGGTTCTGGCGGTCGACGAGAAGTCTCAGATCCAGGCCCTCGACCGCACCCAGCCAGGCCTGCCGCTCAAGAAGGGCCGTGCTGGCACGATGACCCACGACTACAAACGCCATGGCACCACAACCCTGTTTGCCGCTCTCGACGTGGCGACCGGCACAGTCCTGGGCACTTGCATGAAGCGGCATCGCCATCAGGAGTTTCTGCGCTTCCTGCGCGTCATCCATCGCAACACCGACAAGCGCCTCGACCTGCACCTGATCGGGGACAATTACGCGACGCACAAGCACCCGAGGGTGAGGGCTTGGCTTTCGAAGCAGCCGCGCTTCCACCTGCACTTCACGCCGACCTCGGCTTCGTGGCTCAACCTGGTCGAGCGGTTCTTCGCCCTGATCACGCAGGAGCGCATCCGGCGCGGCGCCTTTTCGAGCGTGCCCGACCTGGAGAGCGCGATCATGGACTACTTGGAGCTCCACAATGCCGACCCTCGACCCTTTGTCTGGACAGCCCCCGGCCTCAGCTATCCTGGAGAAGGTCGCCCGTGCGAAACAAGCGTTAGAGTCACAACACTAGCACGAGCAGGGCGCGGGCATCGCCCGCGTGGGGGCGTTCCCGGACTGCCGATCGGATCAAAAGCGGCGCCATCGAGTTGGTCTCCGTCCAATCTGAACGAGAGCACTGCAACATGGCCGATCCGGCTCCGGCTCCACCCCCGCCAGCCCTACAGCCCACGGGATCCCCCATCCTGACCGCGGGTGGTATCGTCCTGGCAATCGCAGGCCTCTATTTCGGCCAGGATATCTTCGTTCCTTTCGCCTTGGCCATCCTCCTGAGCTTCGCCCTCACGCCGTTGGTCAACTGGCTCAGGCGCTGGAGACTGCCGCGGATCGCAGCGGTCCTCGTGGCCGTCACCCTCGCCTTCATCGTGATCGCAGGCATCACCTTCGTGGTCGAGCGCCAACTCGTTCAGCTCGCCAGCAACCTCCCGACCTACCAGACTACCATCACCGACAAGATCCGCTCCTTGCAGGCTTCCGCTCCCGGTGGCGGCATCGTGGACAGAGTCACGACAACGATCCAGGATCTCGGCCAAGAACTCGCGGGTGACGAAAAGGCCCCTAGGAATTCTCCGGCGCAGTCGACCGGGTCCCGGCTCGGCAGCGGTACGGCCCAGGATCCGGTCACGGTGCGGCTCGAAGCGCCGCAGGCCAAGCCTCTCGAAATCATCAGAACCGTCGTCGGCCCGCTGCTGGCGCCGCTCGCGACCGCCGGCCTGGTGGTGATCTTCGTGATCTTCGTGCTGCTCGAGCGGGAGGACCTGCGCGACCGCTTCATCAAGCTGGCTGGCGCAGGCGACCTCCAGAAAAGCACGCAGGCAATCAACGACGCGGCCGCCCGGGTCAGCCGCTACCTGCTGATGCAGCTTGTGGTCAACCTGACCTACGGCATCCCGATCGGCGTCGCCCTCTACTTCATCGGCGTACCGAACGCGCTCTTGTGGGGTCTGCTGGCCGCGGTGTTGCGCTTCGTTCCTTATCTCGGCCCCTTCCTGGCCGCCCTCTTCCCGATCGCCCTTGCAGTCGCGGTCGATCCAGGGTGGACGATGCTGTTCTGGGTCGTGGGACTGTTCCTCGTCGCCGAGCTCGTCAGCAACAACGTCATCGAGCCGTGGCTGTACGGATCGAGCACCGGGCTGTCGTCGCTGGCCATCATCATGGCAGCGATCTTCTGGACCAGCCTCTGGGGTCCGGTCGGGCTGTTCCTAGCGACGCCCCTGACGGTCTGCCTTGTCGTGATCGGCCGCTACGTGCCGCAGCTCGAGTTCCTCGGCGTTCTCCTCGGCAGCGATCCGGTGCTCGCACCGGAGGAGCGCCTCTACCAGAGGCTTGTGGCCGGCAACCTGGAAGAGGCGGTGGAGATGGCCGAAGACTATGTCGACGAATGCTCCTCGCGCGAGTTCTACGACAATGTCGCCATCCCGTCCCTTCGGCTGGCCGAGAACGATCGACAGCGCAGCACCACGGACACCAATTACCGGCGGCTCGTGGCCGATACGGCGATCCGCGTCGTGCGCGAGGTCGAGGATCACATCCGGGAAAAGGCCACCCCTGGCGATGGAGCAGCCACGGACGAGTCTCGCACACCGCCTGCCCCCGAGACGCAGGGGGTGGCCATCCTCTGCGTGGCGGGGCGCACGGAACTTGATCGCGCGGCGGCCGAGATGATGGCGCAGGTGCTCAATGAGCGGAGCATTGGCGCCCGGGTGTTACCACCGATCGCCGTCACCCAGGGTGCCCTGGGCCAGCTCGACCTCCAGGGCGTGGATGTGGTCTGCCTGTCCTATCTTCATCCCCAGCCGCAGGTCTATGCCCGCTACATTTGCCGCCGCTTGCGCCGCCGGGCACCGCATATGAAGCTCGTCGTCTGCTGCTGGAACCTAGCGCCCGGTGAGGGGCAGACCGAGGACCTCAAGAGGCAAATGGCGGCCGATGCGGTGTACGTCTCCCTCGAAGCCTGTGTCGCTCAAGTGGATGCATGGCTCAGCCGGCCGACATCGCCCGGCGAAACGCCTCCGGTCCTTCCGGACATCGAGCAGGCGCAGCTTGCGGCGCTGCACGACCTTGGATTGGCCACCGCCACGGGCCGCCGATTCGACGAGGTATCGGGGAAGGTCGCAAGAACGTTCGATGCTCCGATCGCCCTCGTTTCCTTCGTGAACGAAGTGCATCGGCACCAGCCCGATGCGGCAGGGCTGCCTCGGGAGACTGCCGCTCCCCAGCAAGCTCCTCATGAAGAATCGCTCGACGTTCACGTGATTGCGGCGAACGAGGTGGTGGTGTCCGAGGACGTGACCGAGGATCCGCGCTTTGCCGACGATCCGCTCGTGCTGGAGAAGGGCATCCGCTTCTATGCCGGAGCTCCACTGCGGACCTCGGGCGGTCTGGCCGTCGGCGCCTTGTGCATCATCGACACCCGACCTCGCGCGTTCCCGGAAGCGGATTGCCGACGTCTTCAGCAGATGGCCGACGAACTGATGAGCGAGATCGAGCGTCGCTCCGCGGAAGACGCGGGCAAGCCCGAAACCGACCTCGTCACGATCGCCAACGCGAGGTAAGGCAGAACCATCTCATACCTGCCTCCCGGGCTGATAGAGAAACCGCAACGACTGCTTTCCAAGGCCAGGACGGAGGAACTCCGAAGGGACTGTTCGCGGGGATGGCGAACACTGCGATGGATTAGTACTACAGCCGGGTTTGTGCGTTGTCTTAGACACGGAGGTGTCGAGCCATGACGCATGCAAGCGAGGCCCACCGCTGGGCCGATCAGTTGGACGATCTCTGCACCCGGATTGCCCCCCGCTTCAGCCGGATTGAGCCGCGCCGGCGGGCCCGAGCTTATCTGCAGGGATTGCTCGCTCCGCTGGAGCGCAAGAACGGCTGGCATCTGGCCGAAGCCGCCGGCGACACGACGCCGGACGGCGTACAGGATTTCCTCGCCCGCATGCACTGGGATGCGGATGCGGTGCGCGATGATCTGTGCGCCTATGTGGTCGAACATCTCGGAGATCCGGATGCTGTGCTGGTGCTCGACGAGACCGGCTTTCTCAAGAAGGGCGACAAGTCGGTGGGTGTCAAACGCCAATACTCTGGCACGGCCGGCCGCATTGAGAACTCTCAGATCGGCGTGTTTCTCGCCTATGCCAGCCGGCACGGTCATGCGCTCATCGATCGGGCCCTGTACCTGCCGGACACCTGGGCCTTCGATGCGCCCCGTCGTGCGCAAGCCGGCGTGCCGGAGGAGGTCATGTTCACCACCAAGCCGAAGCAAGGGCAAGCCATGCTGAAGCGGGCGTTTGCGGCCGGCGTGCCGTGCGCCTGGGTGGTGAGCGACAGCCTCTATGGCGCTGACTATCAGACGCGGCGCCTGGTTGAGGCGCACGGCCGCGGCTACGTGCTGGCCGTGACCTCGGCCCAGCGGCTTGGCTTCAAGCCCGTCGAAGATTGGCTTGAGGACGTGCCGGCCAAAGGCTGGACGCGGCTGAGTGCTGGCGATGGCGCCAAAGGTCCGCGCCTGTATGACTGGGCCTATCTGCCCTACGGCATCCCGCCAACAGGCTGGAAGTCCGGCCTACTGATCCGACGCAAAAAGGGCCGGCCGCATCAGTTCACGTTCTATCTCACCTGGGCGCCCGCCGACACGGCGCTGACCACGCTGGTGCGCGTGGCAGGCCAGCGCTGGACGATTGAAAGCTGCTTTGAGGAAGCTAAGGGTGAAACCGGGCTTGATCAGTATGAGGTGCGCTCATGGACGGGCTGGCACCGCCACATCACCTTGTCCATGCTGGCGCATGCGTATCTCACCGTCGTGCGTCAGCACGCCATCGGGGGGAGAGGAACGCGTCGCGCACGCGGCGGGACTGTTGCCCTTCACCGTACCGGAAGTGCGACGGCTGCTCTGGCATCTGGTGTGGGAGCGGCCGCCTTCGGTTGAGGCTGTCGCGCATTGGTCTGTATGGCGCCGGCGACATCAGCAGCGCGCTCATGACTGTCACTGGCGCAAGCGCACCCGACGCCGACGCAAGGCCCGGCTGCAGTACTAGGTTTCCGCTCAGTCGCTGGCCTTAAGCTCGACACTCCGGCTCTCGCTGATCATCTGCTGGGATCAGGTAAGTTCGATTCTTTGAGAAACAGTCGATCGGCGCAGGCTCGCCGGGCTCTGCAGTCTACGCCGAACCACGCAGTGAGATGTCATCGACCCGCTCTAAGGTCGGGAACTTCAAAGGCCTATTATGACTTCCGAGCGCTTCCCTTTGCTGGAATCCCGAATTGGTGCTTGTTTTGACTTACACACCCGCAAGAAGCTCGGTCAACTCCCGGCTATAGATCACCCGCCGTTGGTGATGCCGCGACTCAAGCATTGCGAGCGCGCGATCCTTAACGTGCGTGTCCGGCAATGTCTCAATGAGGTCCTGACGTTGCCGCTCGTATTGATCATCCATTTCCTCCAAGATGGATTGGAGGGACTTCACGAGAGGGTGATCCTCGGCAACTGTCGTTTCTGCAGTTTGACAAATCACTCTCTGCTCCCACGGAACACAGCGCTCAAGTCGCTTGCATGGGAAAATAAGTGCGGCGTCTGTCGGGAAAACGACAGTTCAGATGGATTCAATGCGCGCTGGCAAATATTTCCGCACAACGCTGCATCACTAACCAAGGTCTGCTGAAACAACTGTCAATTGCGTTAGTGGAAAGATGGCGTGACGTGCGTTGCTGACCGGATCGATCCCTCGCATGTCGCCTTGCAGCACTGTCCATTGGACAGACACGGATTGTTTACCACGGTCGCGCCAGAATGCGTGTGTTGGGCGCGTGGCGTATCAGCCCGAACGGAAACTCTTATGCCATCGGTGGACTGCATAAGAGTGGTTGGAGGGCTTTCTCTCCGCTGACGCCCTGGCTGAGGGTTTTTAGACAGCCCCTTAGCCAGGGCGGTTCGACATGCAATCGGCAACGTCACTTGCAGGTCGAGACAAAACAGGGGCTGGCCAAAAGGAGGGTACCGTGGCCCGCTACGTCTTCGATCTCCAGAACGGGAAGCCGCCCTTACACGATGACGAGGTCGCCAAGTTCGACACTCTTGATGCGGCTGTACAAGCGGCGGCCCGCTCCGCGGCTGAGATCGGAACCAACCGGCTGGTCAAGGGTGACATCAGTGACGTCGTCATCGAGGTGCGGGACGAGCAGAACCAGAGGGTCTGCACGGTAACCGCCTCGATGAAGATCGATCGACATGACCCCTCTCATGAGGGACCGCATTCCTGGAGTGCGTGAGCCCGAGCGATGACATCTCATTTCCAAGGAGCGCCCAAGGGGGCAATCTCCGGGTAGCTTGGCCTTATTGGCAACCAACCACCAGTCAGCTACGTTCTCTTCGACGTGTGACGCTCGGAGATTTCCGATGATCCGGAGGAATCGTGTTGCGCTATGGGGACGTGTAGGGCTTGTCCTAATGTCTCTTGCCCTGATCGGTGGGATTGTGGCCGAGCCGCTTCTTCGGGCCTTGTGGTCCCCTCACCTGACCGTGGCCCAGCGGTAGGGGACCCGCGAGATACCAAGCCGCTGAATCTGGCCGAGATCAGCGAAGAGGCCGAGTTCTCGTATGCACCAGTCACTGGGTCGTTGTTCCTTTCAAGGCGCGCTCGACCTTCTCCACCAGTTCCGTCAGGCGGTATGGCTTGGCGAGGAACGGCGCTCCTACTGACGCGCACAGGCCGTGGCAGATCCGGGAACGGCCTGAGGTGAAGATAACTGATACCAGAGGCTGGAGAGACAAGGCGGCTTGCGCCAGCGCAAAGCCGTCTCGACCGCCCAGGTTGATGTCGGTGAACAAAACATCCACTGACGTATCCATCAGAATGACCTCGGCTTCCTCGGCACTGGCGGCCGTGAGAACTTCGTATCCAGCATCGATAAGGACTTCGGCCGCAATCTCACCGATGATCAATTCGTCCTCGACAACGAGAACACGCTGACGCAGCGATTTCGGGGTTGATGTCTTCGCCGGCTCGGGGCGGGCCCATGGAGACAGGATCGGTGTCATGTATGCAACCTCACTGAACACATCCGCGTGGTTAACGGCCGATTGTGGCAAGCGTTCAGGACACGATCCGGCATGTCTCCGGTATGGTCAGCAAAGAGTTAAGAGCTGACGCGGTGTGCCTCCTCAGTCGATTGAAGCCGAAGTGACGCCATCCATCGTACCGAAGATCATATGGGTGCGACGTTCTCGAGCCTCACCAAGGAAGAGCCTGATACAAGGGCAAATTAACGATGAGGCCGGCACAAGCGCGGTGTCGAGGGTCAGAACCAGGATACTCGATCAATGTGTTGTTCCTGTCCTGACCCATGACTCCTTGAGGCACTTTCGTGCCGCCGGCGTCGGTGACAGCCAAGTCTCGAAGCCAGTCTCGTCGTCCTTGCGTTACCAGACCGGCACAAAGAACTTGCCATACTTCTTGGCGATGTAGTCCTTCACCTCGGCCGAGCGGTAGATGGCGATGAACTTTGCGATTTCTGGGTCGTCCTTCCGGTCTGCGCGGACAACGAACTGCAGCGCGTAATGCGCATCGCCGAATCCATCAGCGATCAGGGCCTTCTCAGGGTTGCCGCCGGATAACAGCAAATAGCTGATGCTGACCTGACCCAGCGTCACATCATCGAGGGCCCGCGGCAACTGCGCGGCTTCCAACTCCCGAAAGCGGAGGTTCTTGGCGTTGGAGACAACGTCGAGGACAGTCGCAGCATCGCCCACCCCAGGCTTGAGGGTGATAAGGCCTGCCTTCTGCAGCAGCTGCAGGCCCCGCGCGCCATTAACCGGATCATTGGCAATCGCTACGACGGCATTGTCAGGCACCTGGTCGAAGCTCGTGACCTTGTTCGAGAACAGACCCACCGGCATCACGTAAGTCGGAGCAATCGGCGCAAGCTTGTACCCACGTCCCTTGATGGCGGCATTGAGAAAGGGAATGTGCTGGAACAGGTTGGTGTCGATATCGCCATTCGCCAGCGCTTCGTTCGGGGTCACCCAGTCGGAAAATTCCACCACCTGAACATCGACGCCCTGTTGACGCGCCCGCTCAGCGGCGAAGTTCATGATGTCGGCCACTGGCCCACCGCTCGTCCCAACCTTCAAGGGCTTGGCCAGGGCAGCGCCAGGATCCGATACCAGGAGCAAGAGGCCGAACACGCCAGCAAGGAAAGCGCCTAAGCGGCGACGGGAGAGCATGTGAAATCGCGTGAATGATATGGTCATGGGGCTTATCCTCTAAACGGAACTGAAGGGAAACGAGCGGTTCTATTCGGCTGCTGGAATGGCGCTTTGGGAAGACGCGGCTGAAGTCTCTAGCGAGCTATACGAGGCGGCCGGATGGCTCTTTGCGAGCCGCGATCGGCCGGGTCCGAACAGCTTTTCGCGCAGGGTACCGTCGGCATAGTCGCGCTTGTAGACGCCACGCTCCTGCAGGATCGGCACCACGAGGTCGACGAAATCCTCCAGGCCCTCGGGCGTGACGACGCGGCTGAGGTTGAAGCCGTCGATATCCGTATCCTCGACCCAGCTCTGCAGTTCATCGGCGATCTCCTCCGCCGAACCGACGAGCGGCACATTGCGACTACCCAAGCTCTTCTCGCCGAAGGTCCAAGCCTCGCTGCTGTCGATGGTGAAGGCTCTCAGGATGGAGTTCGTTGCGTCGTTTTTCTCGTAGCGCAGCGGCTCATCGGGGTCGTAGCGGGAGAAGTCGATGCCTGTGACGCTGGAAAAGTGCGCGAGCGCGCCCTCGATGCTGGCGTAGCGAGAGTAGTCCCCGTACTTCTCCTCGGCCTCCTTGCGGGTTCGGCCGACGACCACGGCGCGGCCGAGGAAAACCAGAATATCAGCAGGGTCACGCCCCTGCGCTTTTGCACGCTCCCTGAGATCCGCGACCGTCAGGCGGGTGTTGTCCTTTGTTGGACCTGCTAAGAACACGCACTCGGCATGCTTGGCGCCGAAATCCTTGCCGCGGGCCGATGCGCCGGCCTGGTAGAGCACCGGCGTGCGCTGCGGCGAGGGCTCCGCTAGGTGGAGAGCATCCACGCGATAATGCTTTCCCTCGTGCCGGACCCGATGCACCTTGCTCGGATCAGCATAGAGGCCGCGCGCGCGGTCGCGCAGAACGGCGTCGTCCTCCCAGCTGCCTTCCCAGAGCTTGTAGACGACCTCCATGTATTCTTCGGCAGCGTCGTAGCGCTCGTCATGCTTGATCTGCTTCGTCAAACCCATCCCACGCGCCGCGCTGTCGAGATAGCCGGTGACGATGTTCCAGCCGATGCGTCCGCGGGTGAGATGGTCGAGCGTCGACATGCGGCGGGCGAAGAGATACGGCGGCTCGTAGGTGAGGTTGGAGGTCACGCCGAAACCGATATGCTTCGTCACCGCCGCCATGGCCGGGATCAGGAGCAGCGGATCGTTCACCGGCACCTGGACCGCATGGGCGACGGACGGATCGGGGCTGTCCTTGTAGACGTCGTAGACGCCGACGATATCGGCGAGAAAGATGCCGTCGAACTTTCCCCGCTCCGCGATGCGCGCCAGATCCTGCCAGTATTCCAGCGTGTTGTAGGCCATCGAGCGGTCGCGCGGATGCGCCCACATGCCGTGCTGAATATGGCCGACGCAATTCATGTCGAAGGCGTTAAGCCGGATCTGCTTCGTCATGATGTCTCTGATCTCTCGATGAATGCTGTGTTTGATCTTCAGCGGGCCGCGGCGAGGCGGACAGGCGCGGCGCTCGGCGCCCGTTCAGCGCGCTGGCCGAGCACGGACGCAAGCTGTGCTGCGGCTGCCGAAGCGCGTGCACGGACGGCTGAATCGACCAGCGTGCCGTCGATGAAGTTGCTCTCGCTGGCATAGACCGCGGTGGGGATCGTGAAGGCCTCGAAGAAGCCGAAGAGCGGGCGCAGATGATGCTCGACGACGAGGGCATGACGTAAGCCCCCGCCGGTGGCGGTCAGCAGCACCGGCACGTCCCGCAGGGCATCGGGGTCGACGAGATCGAAGAGATGCTTGAACAGGCCGGTATAGGAGCCCTTGAAGACGGGCGTTCCGACGATCAGCGCATCGGCGGTTTCGATATCGCGCAGGACACGCGCCGCGTCTGGCGTCAGCTGCGTGCGGGAGAAGGCCCCGCCAAGCCCCTGCCCGATTTCCACCAGGTCATGGACGACGAAATCGATGGGCGTCGCCCGACCGATCTCCGCCCCGATGGATTCGACAAGCGAGCGGGTCTTGGAAGGACGGCGAAAGCTGCCGGCGATGCCGACGATCCGAGGGTACGTCACGAGGGACCCTTTCTTAAATCCGGCGGGTTCAAAGCCCTGCGAGCGACGGCAGGGTTGTCATCAAGGTCCGGTGTGTCAATACAAATGTTCTTTTTGACGAACAAAAAGAAGATTCTTCGCTTTTTGGTGCTTGAGATAGAATACTCTCGCTATGGGTAGCTGTGCCTCCTCCAGGTTGAGACGGAGTTGGCTCGCGCGTAACGCTGCTGGGTCGTCCCTGAACTGGGATCGATCACGAGGATCCGGTCCCGACGTTGGCGGTTGGTAGGGGACGTACGGTTGTTATGTTATTGAGGGTTCGGTTGAACCCGTTCCTCTGTGTCTTGTCGAGTACCCATGGCGTCCGCACCCTCCTCCCGGCGATCGAAGCCTGTCTCCAAATCCTCAAACTCTGATCCTGAGTTGTCGGTCGACCTCAGTGCCGTCATCATGGCGGCCACACCTGACGAGCCGCGGGTCCTCACGGTGCGGGCCACCTCACAGCAGGCTGACGGCCTTCCCTCAGGTCCCCTGCAGTCGGAGCATCGCACCCTGGAGATGGGGTTGCGGACGTGGGTGGCTGAGCAGACCCAGCTGACCCTGGGCTATGTCGAGCAGCTCTACACCTTCGGTGATCGCGACCGGACTGAGGCCGATGTCTCAGGCGCGGGGCATGCACTGTCCATCGCCTATCTGGCTCTTGTGCGCGAAGCCCGGCCAGCAGGACTGGCCCATGCCGCCTGGCGGAACTGGTACAGCTATCTGCCGTGGGAGGATTGGCGCGAGGGCCGACCCAAGGCCCTGGATCTGATCGAGCCGCGCCTAAGGGCCTGGAGCAAGGCGGGCGGCAAGGCCCTCCGCTCGTTTCGCGAGGAGCGCATTGAGCTCACGTTCGGGTTTGAGGCAGAGGGCTGGTCCGACGAGCGGGTTCTCGAGCGCTACGAACTCCTGTTTGAGGCCGGCCTCGTTCCCGAGGCTCTCCGCGACACCCGGCCAACTGTCCCGTCGAAGGTGCGGCTGGCGCCCGGTCACCCGATGGCACTGGACCACCGGCGGATTCTGGCGACAGCCATCGGCCGCCTGCGCGGCAAGATCAAGTACCGGCCGGTGATCTTCGAGCTGATGCCGGCCTCCTTCACCCTGCTTGAACTCCAGAAGACGGTCGAGGCTCTGTCGGGCGTTCGGCTTCACAAGCAGAACTTCCGGCGCCTGGTCGAGGTGCAGGGTCTGGTGGAGGAGACCGGCGAGGTGACCACCGAGACGGGAGGGCGCCCAGCCCGGCTGGTGCGCTTCCGGCGCGAGGTTCTGATCGAGCGCCCGGCCCCCGGCGTGCGGTTGCCCCGCTTGCGGTAATCCCAAGGACGCCGAAAATAACTTGACGCGGGCTTATACTCGTGTCTAGCATTACTCATATGCCGGCTATCCAGCCGGCTTTCTTGTGACCGGGTAATGCTCTAGTCGAGCATAAATATGACCAATTAATGCTCGCCGCGAGCATAGGAGGCTCCAATGTCCGCTGCTGCTGTGATGGCGCCTGCGTCGCTGCCCCTGCCCGATCTCTACGCCCGTGTCCGACATCATGTGCCGGCCATGGAATGGCCCGTGTTCGCCCACGATATTGAGGCCATCCTTGCGCTCAAGCGCGAGCACAATGCAGTCATCCTCGCCCATAACTACCAGACGCCCGAGATCTTCCATACGGTGGCTGATATCGTCGGCGACAGTCTCGCGTTGGCGCGAGAAGCGGTGACCACGGACGCCGATGTGATCGTGCTCGCCGGCGTGCACTTCATGGCGGAGACCGCCAAACTCCTCAATCCGGACAAGACGGTGCTCATTCCAGATGCGGAGGCCGGCTGCTCGCTCGCGGAGTCAATCACGGCCGAGGATGTGCGGCAGCTGCGGGCCCGCTATCCAGGGGTGCCTGTCGTCACCTACGTGAACACCTCTGCGGCGGTGAAGGCCGAGTCGGACATCTGCTGCACCTCAGGCAACGCCAAGAAGGTCATCGAATCGCTGGGCGTCAATCGGGTGATCATGCTGCCGGACGAGTTCCTGGCCCAGAACACGGCTGCACTTGTTCCTGACGTCGAGATCATCACCTGGGCCGGCCACTGCGAGGTGCACGAGCGCTTCACCGCGGAGGATATCCGTGACGTGCGCGAGAGCTATCCGGATGTCGTGGTGCTGGCCCATCCGGAGGCGCCACCGGAGGTGGTGGCAGCGGCGGACTATGCCGGATCGACGGCCGGCATGGCGGACTTCGTCGGCGAGAAGCGCCCGGCCCGTGTTGCCCTCGTGACGGAGTGCTCGATGAGCGACAACGTGGCGGCTCTCTATCCGGAGGTTGAGTTCGTGCGGCCCTGCAATCTGTG
>Ga0182747_1000658_pt1 | contig 31066 bp, 27 predicted proteins | sample eDN3rd30CBELigBY_FD_128526 | JGI IMG/M metagenome (GOLD analysis project Ga0182747, IMG submission 128526) | Enriched backyard soil microbial communities from Emeryville, California, USA - eDNA 3rd pass 30_C BE-Lig BY (version 2) (version 2) | ecosystem: Environmental > Terrestrial > Soil >... | reverse complement strand
GCTTGACGCTGGCGCCGCAAACTGGCAATCGCCGCCAGCCTTGGAGATGCGGGTATAGCATAGTGGTAATGCTCTAGCCTTCCAAGCTAGCTAGGCGGGTTCGATTCCCGCTACCCGCTCCAATTTTCCGCCCGATGCGGTCCGGATGGATCCTTTGTAAACCAGCGGTCACGGCGAACCATGGCGGGCTCAGCTCGCGTGCGAAGACGGGCCGACCGGGAGCCGCATCGAGAGCCTTGTGCCTCCCGCTATCCGCTCGGCGAAAATGCTTCCGTCATGGGCCAGCGCGATCTGGCGCGCGAGGGCCAGTCCAATGCCGGCCCCGCCTTTTTTCGTCGTGAAGAACGGAAGGAAGATATCCTCCGCTCCGGCCGGAAGGCCGCGGCCATTGTCCTCGACGGTGAAGACCAGACTATCGCCCTCCATGGCATGGCCGAGCTTGACGGCGGGCTGGTCCCCCTCCTGCGCGGCTTCGACGGCGTTCTTGAGCAGGTTGAGCAAGGCCTGCTCGATGAGTTCGCGATCGATCGCGACGGGGCGCTCCGGTGAAGAGCCATGCAGCCGAAGATCGACGCGCGGATCGAAACGGCGCGCGAGCGCGGCGACATCTTCGACGAATCCGGCGAGATCGACCGGCACCGGCTCCGGGTGCGGGATCGTCAGGCACTGGCGATAGCGTTCGACGAACCCCATCAGATGCTGCGCGCGCCGGGCGATCGTCGCGGCCGCGGCGGCGGTTTCGCGGCGATCCGGGTCGGCGGCGGGGTCCGCCGCCAGCGCGACCAGGCTTTCGGCGAGCGAGACGACCGGGCTCAGCGAGTTCATCATCTCGTGCGCGAGCACGCGGCTCAGGCGGTGCCAGGCGTCGGTCTCGACCGCGCCGAGGCCTTCGGCGACGAGTTGCACCGCGATCAGCCGCCGCCGCGATCCGTCGGCGAGGTCGAAGCGGCTGACCGACGCGTGCGCCGCGCGCCCATCGACGAGACGCAGCATGCGGCCGGCCTCGGGGCGGCCCGCGAGCAGCATCGCCGCATCGCCGGGGGCGAAGGCCGGATGATCGGCGAAGCGCGCGGGCGATGCCGGCGCCAGCGCCCGCGCCGCGCGATTGCTGCGCACCAGCCTGCCGCCCGCGTCGGTGACGAACAGCGCGGCGGGCACCGTGTCGAGCAGCGCCGCGTCGCGTTGCGATTGCGCGCCATATCCCGTTTCTCGTTGGCGCATCGCGTCGATGGCACCGGCGATCGCCGCGTCGAGATCGGCGAAAGCTGCGGGGAGCGGGGCCGGGCGGTCGTCGGCGCCGACCGAGAGCTGGTCGACGAGTTCGCGCATCGCCTGCTCGGCGCGGCGCGCGGCGCGGACGAGCGCGACGAGGGTGAGAAGGGCGAGGCACCAGGCGATCGCGCCCAGAACGGGACGGCCCGAGAGAGCCAGAGCCGTGCCGCTCGCCGCGAGACATCCGGCGACCAATCCGCGCGCGGCGAGCCCCGCCGCGAAAGGCCAGTGGCGCGGCGCGCTAAAGCCCATGCTTCTCGATCCGCCGGTAAAGGGCGGGCCGCGTCAGCCCGAGCGCCGCCGCGGCGTGGCTGATATTGCCGTCGGCACGCGCGAGCGCGCGTTCGATCGCGTGGCGCTCGATCGCGTCGAGGCTCATCGCCTCGCCCGCGCGCTGGCGGGCGGTGAGGTCGATCGCGGCGCGGATCGCCTCGACGAGCCGATCGTTGCGCCATGGCTTCAGCAGGAAATCCGACGCGCCGCGCTTGAGCGCCTCGACCGCGACGGTGACGCCGCCGAACACCGTCAGCATGACGATCGCGAGCGACGGGTCGGCGGCGCGCAGCCGGTCGATCGCGTCGAGCCCGGCGCTGCCGTCGCGCTGGTCGGGGCGGAAATTCATGTCGAGCAGCGCGGCGTCATAGCCGCGCGGCCGCGCCGGGAGCGCGTCGGGATCGGCGAAGCCGTCGACCTCGGCGACGCCGCGCAGCGCGAGGCGGATCGCTTGGGCGACCGCGGGGTCGTCCTCGATCAGCAGGATGCGGCGCGGGGTTTTCATGCCGCGATGCTACCGGATGCGGGGGGCGTGGGGAAGCGATGCAAAAGCAAGGGCTTGCCGCCGGCCGCCGGCGAATCGTGCCGCGCGACCGTCCGATCCCGGACACTTCGTGCGCGCGCATCATCCGGAATATGGTCCAACCAGTTGAATTAAGGCCATTTCCGATTTTTCCCGGCACGGGCGATACTGAACGCCATTAGGAGCAAAGGAAGCGATGGATGAACCCCTGCGGCAAAGCTGGCTGCGCCGTCACCGGCGAATCGCGCTGCCGGCGCTGGGACTGGCGGCGGCGGTGCTCGCGCTGGTCGCCGGCATACGCTCCTTCGCGACGCCTTCGCTCGCGGTGCGTTCCGAAGAGCTGGTCGTCGCGCGCGCCGTGCGCGGCGCGTTCCACGACACGACGAGCCTGCAGGGCCGCGTCGAGCCGCGCGACACCATCTATCTCGACGCCGCCGAGGGCGGGCGCGTGCGGCGCGTGTTCGTGACGTCGGGCGATCATGTCGCGGCGGGGCAGCCGCTCGTCGAGTTCACCAACACGACGCTCGAGCTCGATATCCTGTCGCAGGAGGCGCGATTGATCGAATCGATCACCCAGCTTCAGGGCTATCAGCAGCAGCTCGAGCAGGATCGCAGCGAAAATGCGCAGGCGCTCGCGGCGACGCGCTATGATCGCACCCGCGTCGACCGCGACCTCGCGCGCAGCCTGCCGCTCGCCGATCGCGGCTTCGTGCCGAAAAAGACGATCGACGGCCTGATGGACGAGCGGCGCGCGGTTGCCGACCGGCAAGCGATCCAGGAAGCGCGCCGCCGGCGCCAGGCGCGGCTGAGCGCGCTCCAGCAGCCGCAGATCGACACCCAGCTCGCGACGCTGACCCGAAGCCTTTCGATCACCCGCGCGAAGCTCGACGACCTGACCGTTCGCGCGCCGGCTGCGGGACGCCTCGCCGCTTTCGACGTCGAGCGCGGCGAGAACCGCAATCGCGGCGACCGGCTCGGCGAGCTCGCGCTCGACACCGGCTTTCGCGTCGCGGCGCGCATCGACGAATATTATCTCGGCCGCGTGCGCGTCGGGCAGCGCGCCGAGGCCGAGGGGCATGGGCGCGTGATGCCGCTGGTCGTGACGCGCATCTATCCCGAGGTGAAGGACGGCAGCTTCGGCATCGACCTCGATTTCGTGGGCACGGAGCCCGCCGCGCTCGTCGCGGGCGAGGCGGTGCGCGGGCGGCTGTCGCTCGGCGCCGACCGTCCGGCGTTGCTGCTGCCCGCGGGCGCCTTTCTCGAAGCGTCGGGCGGACGATGGGCGTTCGTGCTCGCGCCCGGCGGCCGCCGCGCCGAGCGCCGGCGCATCCGTATCGGCCGGCGCAACGCCGACCAGGTCGAAATCCTCGCCGGGCTCACCCCCGGCGATCGCGTGATCACGTCCAGCTACGACGGCTGGGACGCGTACCGGCGCATCGATATTCGTTAGGAGCTCCAACATGCTGCGCGTGGAAAATATTTCGAAAAGCTATGCGACGAGCGAAGTGCGGACCCACGCGCTGAGCGACGTGTCGCTGGCGATCGGCGAGGGCGAGTTCGTCGCGATCATGGGCCCGTCGGGCTGCGGGAAATCGACGCTTCTCAACATATTGGGGCTGCTCGACCGCGCCGACAGCGGGCGGTTCGAAATGCTCGGCGAGGATGTGAGCGCGGCGCGCGAGCGCGACCTCACCCGGCTGCGCCGCGCCGCGATCGGCTTCGTCTTTCAGAGCTTCAATCTGGTCGATGAGCTGACGGTGACCCAGAATGTCGAGCTCGGGCTGCTCTATCGCGGCGTCGGCGCGCTCGAACGGCGCGAACGGGTCGAGGCGGCGCTCGACCGGGTCGGAATGCGCCATCGCGCGCGCCATTTGCCCAGGCAATTGTCCGGTGGCCAGCAACAGCGCGTCGCGGTCGCCCGCGCGATCGTGTCCGACCCGAAACTGATCCTCGCCGACGAGCCGACCGGCAATCTCGACACCGCCAACGGCGAAGCGGTGATGGAATTGCTGGGGCAGGCGGTCGGGCGCGGGACGAGCGTGGTGATGGTCACCCATTCGCTCGCGCAGGCCGACCGTGCCGACCGCAGGATCCAGTTGCTCGACGGACGGATCGTCAGCCAGACGCAGCTTGGCGCCTGACCCATGTTGCGCAGCCTTTTCGCTTCGACCTTCGGCTCGCTCACCCTCGGACGCCTTTATGTCGGCGTGACCCTGATCGGGCTCGCCCTCGCGCTCGCCGCGGCGATCCTGACCGGGCTCTTCGTGCGCCAGCAATATGGTTACGAAGCGTTCATTCCCGGGCACGAACGCATCTTCCGCATGACCGGGACAATCGCGCAGCCGGGCCAGCCCGAGCGCGTATCGGCGCTGACTCCCTCGATGCTCGCGGCGGCGCTCGCCGCGCGCAGCGACCGGATCGAAGCGGTCGCGCGTCTTTACCAGGGCGACCCTCTGGTCCGCGCGACCCCGGGGGCCGAGCCTATTCGCGCCGAGGGTTTCGTTTGGGCCGACCCCGCAATCTTTCGCGTCCTGCCGTTGGCGCGGGTCGCCGGGAATCTCGATACCGCGCTGGCCGAGCCGGGTACCGTCGTGCTCGCGCAAAGCGCCGCGCGGCGGCTGTTCGGGCGCGATGCGCCGCTCGGAGCGACGCTCGAGATCGTCGGCGCGGGCGGCGAAGCCCAGCGCCTGCGCGTCACCGCGATCATCGCCGACCTGCCGCCCGAGACCCATCTCGACCTGCAGTTCGTCGCCTCCGGCATCGGCGCCGCTTCGCCGCTCGCGCAAGCCGATGCGAGCCCGGTGCCGACGATCAACCTGCCGATCCTGACCTATGTTCGCGGCAAGCCGGGCACGACCGCCGCCGACCTTCAGCCGGCGCTCGACGCGGTCATCCGTCCCTTTCAGGCGATGGCGGCGGCGAGCGGCACCAAGGTCGGCGGCTATGCGATGCCGGTCGCCGCCATCCATTTCGGCCCGCCCGACGACAGCCCGCACGGCAAGCCGCGGGTCGATCCGGCGGTGGTGGTCGCGATCGGCGCGGTCGGCCTGCTGATCCTCGCGATGGCCGCCACGAGCTATATCGCGCTGATGACCGCGCGCGCCGGGCGGCGCGGCGCGGAGGTCGCGGTGCGCAAGACCTGCGGAGCCGGGCGCGGCCGACTGCTCGGGCAGTTTCTCGGCGAGAGCCTTCTCGTCACGCTCGTCGCGCTCGTCCTCGGCATGGGAATCGTCGAACTGGTGCTCCCCGCGGTCAACGGGCTGCTCGGGCTGTCGCTCGCCTTCGACCTGACGCGCGAGCCGGGGCTGCTGTTGCCGCTATCCGCGCTGTGGCTGGTCGTCGGCGTGGCATCGGGGCTCTATCCGGCGGTCATCCTGTCGTCCTTCCGCCCAGCGGCAGCGCTCGGCGGCGGGACGGTCGGGCTGGCGGCGCCGACATGGATCGGGCGGATCATGGTGATCGTTCAGTTCGCGATCCTCGCGGGCCTGCTCGTCGCCGCGATCACCGTCTACCGCCAGACCGATTTCGCGTTGGATCGCGCACTGGGCGCGGGCGAGCGAACCCTGCTCACCGTCGCCGCGCGCTGCCGCTCGGGCCTGCCGCAGGCGGCGCGCGAATTGCCCGGCGTGCGCGGCGCGAGCTGCTCGGCGCCGGGGGCGTTCAACCTGGCGCCGCAAGGCGCGGTCACCGCGATCAATCGCGCGGGCCAGCGCTTCACCCCCGGCTTCGTCGAGGTCGACCCCTATTTCTTCGCGGTGACCGGGCTCCAGCCGCTGGCCGGGCGCGCCTTTTCGCCCGCGCGCGACGCCGCCGGCGCGCGCGCCGAAATCATCCTCAACCAGGCCGCCGCGCGCCATTTCGGCTTCGCCTCGCCGCGCGCGGCGATCGGCCAGCCGCTCGCCATCTCGCTGCAGGTCGGTCCCAATCCGCCGACCACGCCGTACATCGTCATCGGCGTCGTTCCCGATGCCGCCGCGTCCGTGTTCGAACCGGCCGGCGAACTGATCTACAATGCGGGCGTGCCCGAATGGGGCACGCTCGCGGTGGAGACGACGCCAGCGGCGCTGCCCGCCGTCCGTAACGAACTCGCAAGGCTGTGGAAGGCGATGGGGGAGGGCGGAGCGCTCGACGCGCGCCTTCTCTCGCAGATCGAGGCCGATCGCTATCGCGCGACGATCGTCCAGGGCTGGGTGATCGCCGCGTGCGCGCTCGTCGCGCTGGTCATCGCCGCGATGGGACTGTTCGCGCTGTCGGCCTATTCGGCGGACCGGCGGCGCAAGGAAATCGGGATCCGCCGCGCGATGGGCGCGTCGCCGGAGGCAATCGTCCGGTTGCTGCTCTGGCAATTCCTGCTCCCCGTGCTCGCGGCATGCGCGGTCGGCCTCGGCCTCGGCTACGGCGTCATGCGGCGCTGGCTCGACCAGTTCGTATCGCGCACGGACCTGCCCTGGTGGCTGTTCGCGGCGGTGGCGGGGGCGGTGGTCCTCGTCGCGATGGCGGTGATGTCGGCACAGGTTCTGCGGGTCGCGCAAAGCCGCGTCGTGGATGCCCTTCGCTATGAGTGAAGGCGGGCGATCGACGGGCGTCGCCGTGCGATGGCGCAGCCTTGCGGGCCATCGGATTTCCGCTGCCCCGATTTTTCGTCAAGGACGGCCGTCCCCATAATCCTGTTGATAAATGACCGAAAATCGGGAACAGATTCCGCTTCCGTGTCATCGGCACGGTATGCGGGGAGGGGGTTTTCCGTGGCAGATCGGATCGGGACGTCCGGCAAGGACAATTTGTCGGGCACCAGCGCGGCCGACTATTTGCTGGGCCTGACAGGCAACGACACGCTCGACGGCGGTGCCGGCGACGATGTTCTGAGCGGCGGCGGGGGCGATGACAGGCTGACCGGGGGCGCCGGGCGCGATATGTTCGTCTTCACGACCGATACCGGCGAGAATGGTTTCGATGTCGACCGCAGCTATGGAGGGCGGACGCAGAGCGGCAACGACCTCGTCACCGATTTCGATCTCGTAAACGATCGGATCGACCTGACGGGTTGGGGCATCCGTTTTTTCGACGAACTGCTCGGCCGGATGTCGCAGGACGGCGCGGACGTCGTCATTCATCTGGATACCGATAGCAGCATCAGGCTCCTGAACGTCGATCTGGCCGGTCTTTCGGTTGCGAATTTCTGGGGAATCGAAGCCGATCCTTCGATTTTGCCCTCGCTGCCGTCCCCACCTCAACAGGAACTCGCGGTCGATGGCGTGGAATTCGGCCTCGACGCCAGGACGGATGTGGTGGTGGCGTCGGGCGAAGCCATCTATAGTTCGAATTTCTATCCGCTTCGTCTGTGGACGAATGGCTCGACCCTGGTCAATGACGGGATTATTTGGAACGAAGGATCGATCTGGCGTTCGTCGCAGTTCGGATATGATTTCTATGGGTCGCAGACCGTCGACGGGGTTTCCCTGGCCGGGTCGATCGATTTTCAGAACAACGGACTGCTGGTCGCGCACTCGCCGTACGGCAGCGCCAGCGCCCTGCACGACTTCAATCTTAATCCCGGCGGGTCGATCACCAATAATGGCGAAATATATGCCTATGGCGGGGAAGGGAATTCCACGGGAATCGCGCTTGACAACTATGGGTATCAGATATCGAACAACGGACTGATCGCGGTCACGGCGATCAGCAGCCCTTCCGATCGGTTCGACCACGACATCAACTTCCCGCGCTGGGCGGGCAATGCCTACGGAATTCACCTCCAGGGCGGTGAAACCCATATCGTCAACGGCGCCGGCGGGCGCATCATCGTCGAAGGCGACCATGCGGTCGGCATCTGGACGCGGGCGAGCGGCGGACAGGCGGAGGAGGAAGGCGCTCCATTGGAAGCGCCCGCCCTGATCGTTCAGAACGATGGCTTGATCCAGGCCCGATCGCTGGATGCAGACGGCAATCCATCGATCGGCATTTTCGTCGCGAACGTGAGTAGCGCGACGACGCAGCAGATCGTCAACAATGGAACGATCGACGCCGATATCGCGATCTATGCGCCTTCAAGCGGCTGGGAACTGGCGACAGGGCACGGGATCGAACGGCGCGCCGAAGAAGTCATCAACAATTCGACCGGAATTTTGCACGGCGACGTGGATTTGCATCAGGGTAACGACATCCTGCGCAACCATGGCCTGGTCGACGGCAATGTCGACATGGGATTCGGTGACGATTCCGTGTTCAACGGCGACGGCACGATCACCGGCGAAATCTGGATGGGCAACGGCGCCGATGTCTTCGAAGGCGGGGCGGCCGGCGAGATCGTCCTTGGTGAGCATGGCAATGACGAACTGAACGGCGGAGGCGGCAACGACTTGCTGCTGGGGGGGTATGATGACGACCGCTTGATCGGCGGCACGGGGAACGACGGGCTCTATGGCGGCGTCGGTGACGATGTGATCGTGACCGCGGGGGGCGACGTGGCTGCTGGAGGAACGGGCAGCGATCGCGTGGTGCTGGGCGACCTGAGCTTTCGCAGCGCAACCGGCGGCGAGGGGCACGACGTTCTCGAACTGGCCGCCGGAGCGCAGACGCTCGACCTGGGCCTGGTCGCGGCGAGCGGACGCGTGGCGGGCTTCGAGGAAATTCTGCTGACGCAAGGCGACCGGCTGGTGATCGATACCGGCGACATCACGGCCTTCGCGGGGGGCGCGTCACTTTGGGTTTCGGGTGGCGCGACGGACAAGCTCGACCTCGTCGGAAACTGGCAACCGGGCGCCGACCAGCAGCACGGCGGCGCGACCTATCACGGCTATAGTCGCGGGGACGAAACGGTCTGGGTGCAGGACGGCGTCGCGGTGACGGTCGGCGCCGCGGGCACCGGCGGCGGCCTGGCGGCCATCGCGGGAGGCGGCGCTCCGGCCGACCCGGCAGCGCTGGGTCTCGACCCCGACTTCAATCTCATTCGGGCCTATGAGAATATCGGACCACGCGCGACGCTTGCGGCGGATGAGGTCGTTGTTGGCCTGACCTCGATCACGCCGGTCAGCGCGGGCGAGGATTTCACGAATTTAGGGCAGGTCTATCATATCAATGACCTGTCTATTACCCGGGCCTATTACGGGGGAAGCCATGTCTTTCACAATGACGGCCTGATCTATGCCGAGAATGTCGGCGATGGCCTCGCCAATGCCGTGCTGCTCGACGTCACCTTCGAGCTTCCCCAGCAGGGCAATTTCTTCAACGAGGCGCATGGTGAGATTATCGCCAACGCGCTTTATGGCCCCGCGTCCGCAGTCCTCAACTACCGGGATGACGGAGCGCTGGGGGGACTCGACACGGTTAACGAAGGGTTGATCAGCGCCACGTCGGTCTATGGTCTTGCCACGGGCTATTATTCGCACAACGCGATGCACAGCGTGATCAGCAATGGCCGGATCGAAGCCAGCGGCTATCAGGCGATCGCGGTCGATTTCGGGAATACCGGCGGCGACATGGTCAACGGCGGCGAGATCGTGGCGCAGACGCCGCTGTCGAGCCCCTATGCGTCGGTCGGCATCTTTCTGGCCATGTACAGCAGTGTGACGAACAGCGGATTGATCGAGGGCGATTATTCGATCCTGTACCTGGCCGAATATGGCGACATGGTCGATATCCACAACCTGGCCGGCGGTCAGATTCGCGGCACGATCGCGTTCCTTCCTGCGTCCGAGGACGGCAATTCGGCGATCGTCCGGGTGACGAACGAGGGGCAGATCTTCGGCGATATCTATATCGACGAAGAGGTCAGCGCGGCCGTCGTCTATACCGACTTCGAGGGCCAGAGGATCATCGCCAACGATGTCGTCATCAATCGCGGGACGATCGACGGCAGCGTGTGGCTGGGCCGAGGCACCGATATCTTCGATGGTCGCGGCGGGACGCTGACCGGGGATATTTACGGCGGCGCCGGAGACGACAGCTTCTATGTCGGTGGGCAGACCAATCTGATCTTCGAGAATGCGGGTGAGGGGAGCGACCTCGTCGTGTCGTCGGGCGACTATTACCTCTATGCCAATATCGAGAATCTGACGCTGGCGGCGGGCGCGGGCAACGTCTTTGGCGTGGGCAACGAACTCGCCAACATCATCACCGGCAACGAAGGGTCGAACCTGCTGATCGGCGGCCTCGGCGGCGACCGGCTCCATGGCGGCGCGGGCGTCGATTCGCTGTTCGGCGAGGATGGCGACGACAGCCTCTATGGCGACGCCGGGGTCGATTATCTGGTGGGCGGCGCCGGGCAGGATCTCCTCTATGGGGGCGCCGATGCCGATGCGCTCTATGGCGGTGACGGCAACGATATCCTCGACGGCGGCGCGGGCTTCTTCACCGACATTCTGGTGGGCGGCGCCGGAAACGACACGCTCTACGGCAATTCGGGGCTCAACGATTACGACCGGATGGACGGCGGCGCCGGCGACGATATCTATTATGTCGACACCGGCGACGACCTGACCTTCGAGGCGGCGGACGGCGGGACCGACACCGTCGTCGCCAACATCGCGGTCGCCAATGCCGGCGTCTATCTCTACGCCAACCTCGAAAACCTGATCCTCGAAGGCGCGACGGCCTTCGGCGTCGGCAACGAGCTCGACAATCGGTTGACGGGCAGCGGAACGTCGAACTGGCTGCTCGGCGGTGCGGGCGACGACATACTCGACGGGCAGGGCGGCGACGACGTGCTGTTCGGCGAGGCGGGAGACGATATCTTCGTCTTCGAGAGCGGAACGGGCGGCGACGTGATCGGCGACTTCACCCGCGGCGAGGACCGCATCGACCTGTCCGCCTTCGGCTTTACCGGCCTCTCCGACATCAGCGACGGCTTTTTCCAGGACGGCGACGTCGGCGCGATCCGGCTGTCGACCGGCGACCTGATCGTGCTGCATCATGTGCAGGTCGACGCGCTGACCGCGGGCGATTTCATCTTTGCGTCGGCCCTGCCCAAGGCGACCGCCGACGGCCAGCCGACGGAAGCATGGGCGCCGTCGATGGAAGAGCATGTGCCGGCCGGTACGACATATCACGGCGCCGACGCATGGTCCGGTTTCGATCACCGGCCACACGACCTGTTCGTCTGACGGGCCGTCGGCCCAAAAAGCTGCCGGTTCGCCGAAGGGAGAGCTAGAGCGTCAGATGCTCGGTCGTTCGCGCCCATTCGGCGAGAGGGCCCTGCCGCTTGATCGATTTGAGGCACACCACCGACGCCAGACGGTGAACGCCCGGTAGTTTCGAAAGATCGTGCCGCAGAAGTTCGTCGAGATGGTGGACCGACCGCGCGAAAATCTTGAGCATATAGTCGCTGTCGCCAGCGGTGGTGTGGCATTCGACGACCGCGGGATGAGCGATGACCGCGGCCTCGAACTCGAGATGCGCGTCGAGATTGATCCGCACTTCGACGAAGCTCTGCACCTCGAGGCCGAGCGCCGAGGGATCGAGGCACGCCGCATAGCCGTCGATGATCCCCTGCTTTTCGAGGCTGCGAACCCGCGACCAGCAGGGTGATTTGGAAAGGCCGACCCTTTCCCCGAGGTCCGCGAAGGACTGGCGCCCATTCTCTTCGAGCGCGGCAATGATTTTCCAGTCGAGCCTGTCCATATGCCCTGCCTTGGTTGGAATGGTCCGGCCCGCCCCGCGGACGGAGCCGTCATTGAAAGTCGGGTTGCTTCTCGGGATGCGCGGCGGCGACAGCCGGAAGCGCGCGCGCCGCCTCCGCGGCGGCATGCGCGCGGGGGAAATTCGCCAGATCGACGCCATATCGCTCGGCATTGTAGATTTGGGGAACGAGATAGCAGTCGGCGAGGGTGATCGCGTCGCCAAAGGCGAACCGGCCGCCGTGACGCGCGATCAATTGCTCCAATGCGGTCAACCCCTCGCCGATCCAGTGGGTGATCCAGTCCTTCACCTGCGCGTTGCTCGCATCGAACTGGCTGCGCAGCCGGTTCAGGACGCGCAGATTGTTGAGCGGGTGGACGTCGCAGGCGATGAGCGCCGCCATCGCGCGCACCATCGCCGCATCCCCCGCCGCGGCGGGAAGGAGCGGGGGCTCGGGCCAGGTGGCGTCGATCCATTCGATGATGGCCGGGCTTTCGAGATAGGTTGCGCCGCCGTGCTCGAGGGTCGGGACCAGCCCGTGCGGCGCGATCGCCAGATAGGCCGGCGCGCGCTGATCGCCGGCGGGCAGGTCGTGCGTGACCTGCGCGAAGTCGATCTGCTTGACGTTGAGCGCGATGCGCACCCGGTAGGAGGCGCTCGATCGCCAATAACCATGGAGGATGGTGTCGCTCATCTTGCTCCCTCGCGCACCGGGGCAAGGATGATCGCCGTTCCGGCCGCGGCCTTGCTTATGCACCCATCGCCGACGCGCATCAACTGCGGTTCGTCGAATCGTTCCGCGACGATAGGGCAAGGCTTCAAATTCGTATTCGCTTTCGCAGTTGCGAAGAACATTGTTCCCGATCGAGGGCGATTTGAAAGACATGTGCGGGCTCTTCCGATCGGGAGGGGCGGAATTGCGAACAATGTTTCCCCCTCGGCGCCCTATTCTCTCCGGCAATCCATGGGGAGAGATGGGTGGCCGCGACGCACATATATGATGCCCCGCCCGAAGGGGCGGCGCCGGATTGGACGATCGACCAGCGTTGGCACGCCTTCACCGCGGAGCAGCACGCGACGTGGCGAACCTTGTTCGACCAGCAAACGGCGGCGCTTGTGGGCTATGCCTGCGATGATTTCCTGCGGGGTCTCGATCTGCTCCGGCAGATATCGCCGGGGGTTCCCGATTTCGCCGAACTCAACCGCCATCTCCGGCCTGCAACCGGGTGGGAGGTCGTCGCCGTCCCCGGCTGGATTCCGAACCAGCCCTTTTTCGAGCATCTGGCGAACCGCCGCTTTCCCGCCGCCAATTTCCTGCGGCCGCCCGAGCAGATCGGCTACAGCGAAGAACCCGACATGTTCCACGACATCTTCGGACATGTCCCGATGCTCATCAATCCGGCTTTTTCCGAGTTTCTGGTCGCTTATGGCCATGCCGGGCTGCGCGCGGAAAAGCTGGGCGCCTCCGATTTTCTCGGCCGGCTCTGGCTCTATACGACCGAGTTCGGCCTCGTCGTCGAACGCGGCGAACTGCGTGCGTTCGGCGGCGGGCTGCTGTCGAGCTATGCCGAAACCCTCGCGGCGCTCACCTCGCCCGAACCGCGCCGCATCTGGCTCGATATCGAACGGGTGATGCGGACCAAATATCATTTCGACGAGTTCCAGCGCACCTATTTCGTGGTCGCGGGTTTTGAGGATCTGCTGCGCGCGACCGAGGAGACCGACTTTGCCGGCATTTACAGGAAGATTTCGGGCGAAGCCGCGCTCGATCCCGAAGATGCTTTCCCCGGCGACCGCGCCTATGATGGTCCACTGCAACCGGTCCGACCGGGACCGGCCTTCATGAACGGGGAGGCACGGCGATGATCAGGCAGACGAAGGACGGCAATACCGACATCTTCGAGACCGAGATCGACGGCGAGACGATCCAGTGGGACAATGGCCTGACCTACGCGCGCCACATCCAGACGCGGCAGCTTTTGTCGGCGCAGGTGCCGGTGTCGGACAAGCCCGACGAGATGCTGTTCATCATCATGCACCAGACGATGGAGCTGTGGATCAAGCTGGTGCTCCACGAGGCGCGGCTGGTGGTCGAGGCGATCCGCGCCGACCGGCTCGAACTCGCGGGCAAGGGGCTCGACCGGATCGCGACGATCCAGCGCCACATGATCCACAGCTGGGAAGTGCTCGCGACGCTGACTCCGCATGATTTCCTGACCTTTCGCGGCTTCTTGCGCCGCGCGTCGGGGTTCCAGTCGCAGCAGTATCGCGAGCTCGAATATCTGCTCGGCAACAAGCGCGGCGACATGATGGTCGTCCACAAGGACGATGCGGCGGCGATGGCGCGGCTGCGCGCGGCCTTCGAGGCGCCGTCGCTCTACGACGAGCTTCTCCAACTGCTCGCGCGGCGCGGGTTCGATGTTCCCGCCGACCGGCTGGAGCGCGACTGGACCCAACCTTACGAGCCGTCCGAGGCGGTCGAGAAGGCGTGGCTCGCCATCTACACCGACGTCGAGCGCCACTGGGCCCTCTACACGCTCGCCGAGAAGATCACCGCGCTCGAATATTATTTCCAGGAATGGCGCTTCAAGCACATGAAGACCGTCGCGCGCGTCATCGGCCACAAGCCGGGGACCGGCGGCTCGTCGGGGGTCAATTATCTGGTCAAGGCGCTGAACCTCAGCTTCTTCCCCGAGCTCTGGTCGATGCGCACCGAGATGGTCGCGCCGCGCGAGGGTGGGGATTATGCTCAAGGGGCGGGCGCATGAGCCGGATGTGGGACATTTCGCAGCCGCTCCACGCCGAGGTGCCCGTGTGGCCGGGCGAGCCGCCCTTCGCGCTCCACAGCCATGCGGTGATCGGCGACGGCTGCCCGGTCAATGTCGGGGCGATGTTCACGCCGCTCCACGCGGGCACGCATGGCGACGCGCCGCTGCACTATGCCAATGACGGCGTGTCGTCGGCCGACAGCGACCTCGATCCCTATATCGGCCCCTGCGTGCTGGTCGACGTCCGCCATGCGCGCGGCCGGGTGGAGGTGGGCGATATCGACTGGGACGCCGTCGCGGGCGCGACACGCGTCCTGCTGCGCACCTACGAGCATTTCCCCCATGACCAATGGGATTCGGATTTCACCGCGATCGCGCGCGACGTGATCGCGCGGCTCGGCGCGATGGGGGTCCGCCTGATCGGCACCGACGCCGCCTCGCTCGATCCCGAACAGTCGAAGACGCTCGACGCGCATCACGCGGTCAAGGCCGCCGACATGCGCATCCTGGAGGGGCTTGTCCTCGATGACGTGCCGCCCGGCCGGTACGAGCTGGTCGCGCTGCCGCTGCGCATCGTCGGCGCCGACGCGAGCCCGGTGCGGGCGATCTTGAGGGACCTGCCATGACCGGGACGCTCCTCGCCGCCGATGCCGCGGAACGCGACGCGGCCGATCCGCTCGCGGGTTTCCGCGATCGCTTCCAGCTCCGCGACGGCCTCATCTATCTCGACGGCAATTCGCTCGGCGCGCTGCCCAAGGCGACCGCCGACCGGCTGGCGCGCGTGATCGCTCAGGAGTGGGGCGAGGGGTTGATCACCTCGTGGCTCGGCGCCGAATGGTCGACCGCGCCGCGCCGGATCGGCGACAAGATCGCGCGGCTGCTCGGCGCGGGGCCCGGCGAAATCATCGCGACCGACTCCACCTCGGTGAACATCTTCAAGGCGCTGACCGCCGCGCTGTCGCTGCGGCCGGGGCGGGCGAAGCTGCTCTCCGAGGCGACGAACTTCCCGACCGACGTCTATATGATGCAGGGGATCGAGGCCTTTTCGGGCGGGCGGGTGAAGGCGGTGACTGCCGACCCCGATGCGGTGCTGGACGCGCTCGACGATGAGGTCGCGGTGCTGCTGCTGACGCAGGCCCACTATAAGTCGGGCCGCGTCCGCGACATGGCACAGGTCACGCGCAAGGCGCATGACGTCGGTGCTCTCGTCGTCTGGGATCTGAGCCACAGTGCCGGGGCGATCCCCGTCGACCTGAAGGGCGCGGACGCTGATTTCGCCATCGGCTGCGGCTACAAATTCCTCAACGGCGGCCCCGGCGCGCCCGCCTATCTGTTCGCCGCAGCGCGGCATCAGGCGGCGACGCCCGTGCTCTCGGGCTGGTTCGGCCACGCGCGGCCCTTTTCGTTCGAGGAAGATTATGATCCGGCGCCGGGGATCGAGCGTTTTCTCTGCGGCACGCCGCCGGTGCTCGGGCTCGCGGCGCTCGAGGCGGGCGTCGACCTGCTGCTCGAAGCCGACATGGGCGAACTGCGCCGCAAGTCGCTCGCGCTGGGCGACCTGTTCATGGAGCGGATGGAGCCCCTTTGCGCCCGCTACGGCTTCACGCTGGTCAGCGAGCGCGACCCGGCGCGCCGCGGCAGCCAGGTCGCCTATGCCCATCCCCGGGGGTATGAGATCGTCCAGGCGCTCAAGGAACTCGACGTCATCGCCGACTTCCGCACCCCCGATGTGTTGCGCTTCGGGCTGACGCCGCTCTACTTGCGCTACCGCGACATCGTCGAGACGGTCGAACGGCTCGATCGGGTCTGCGCGACCGAGGCGTGGAACAAGCCCGAATATCGGGAACGGGCGGCGGTGACATGAGCGAGGTGTCGATGCCCTTCCTGCCCAGGTCGAAGGTGGCCGCGGTGCAGGCCGCGCCGGTCTTCCTCGATCCCGCCGCGACGGTCGACAAGGCCTGCGCGCTGATCGCCGAGGCGGCCGGGAACGGCGCGAAGCTCGTCGCCTTTCCCGAGGTGTTCGTCGCCGCCTATCCCTATTGGAACTGGCTGATGACGCCGATCGAGGGGGCCGAGTGGCACGAACGCCTCTATCGCGCCTCGATCCTCGCCGAGGGGCCCGAGGTCGCGGCGCTGTGCGCCGCCGCGCGCGATCATGACTGCACGGTGGTGATCGGGATCAACGAGCGCGACCCGGTCAGCGTCGGCACGATCTACAATTGCAACCTGATCATCGGCGCCGACGGCGGGCTGCTCGGGCGCCACCGCAAGCTCGTCCCGACCTGGGCCGAGAAGCTCACATGGGCGGGCGGCGACGGCAGTTCGATCCGCGTCTATGATACACCGGTCGGGCCGCTCGGCACGCTCGCGTGCGGTGAGAATACCAACACGCTCGCGCGCTTCGCGCTGCTGTCGCAGGGCGAACTCGTCCATGTCGCCAATTATATCGCGCTGCCCGTCGCGCCCGCCTCCTACGACATGGCCGAAGCGATCAAGATCCGCGCCACCGCGCACAGCTTCGAGGGCAAGGTCTTCACCATCGTCGCCTGCTCGACGGTGAGCGAGGAGATCATCGCGGCGATGAGCGCCGACCGACCGGCGAACCGCGAATTGCTGTCGCGCCCGAACAGCGCCTTTTCGGGCGTCATCGACCCGCACGGCAACCTGATCGGCGACGCGCTGATCGACGACGAGGGCATCGTCTATGCCGAGATCGACCTTGGCGACTGCGTGCGCCCCAAGCTGATGCACGACATCGTCGGCGGCTATAACCGCTTCGACATCTTCAACCTGACGGTCGACCGGACTCCCCGCGCGTCGGCCCTGTTCGTGGACGAGGTCCCGCCCGCGGACGATCCCAGCGAGGAGGAGGCGTCATGACCGACAGTCCCGCCACCATCGACCCGCGCGACGCCGTTCTCGGCCGGTCGCGCGTCACCGACACGCCCGAACTCGAGGCGTTCTACGAGGATCTCGCGCGGCGCAACGCCGGCGCCTTCTGGAAGCGCGCCAACGCGATCGAGCCGTGGGAGCCCGAGACGCGCTATCGCCCGACGCTCTGGCGCTATGCCGACATGCGCGCGATGTGCCTGCGCGCGATCGACCTCGTGAAGCCCGAGGAAGCGGGGCGCCGCGTCGTCACCCTGCTCAACGACAGCGACGCCGGGCGCGTGAATGTCGCGGTCTGCGGCTGGCTGTTCAGCGGCATGCAGGCGATGCGCCCCGGCGAGATCACCCCCGCGCACAAGCACACCGCCTCCGCGCACCGCTTCATCATGGAAGGGAAGGGCGCCTATACCGTCGTCGACGGGCATCCTATCACGCTGGGCGCCAATGATTATGTGCTGACCCCGAACGGCTGCTGGCACGACCATGGCGTCACGGCCGATGGCGAGGTGTCGATCTGGCAGGACGGGCTCGACATTCCGCTGATGAACTGCCTCGAAACCAATTTCTACGCGGTGTACGAGCAGCCCGCGCAGACCGCCGCCTTCCCCTCGAACGACCTGCCGCTGAGCTATGGCGGCGCGGGTTTGCGGCCCGAGGGCGTCGGGGCGTGGGACAAGCCCTATTCGCCGGTGATGGTCTATCGCTGGGATGCGGTGCGCGACGCGCTCTGGAACCTTGCGAAAGTGTCTGACGGTTCGCCGTTCGACGGGCATATGGTGCGCTATGCGAACCCGCTGACCGGCGGCTGGGCGCTCCAGACGATGGGTGCGCATATGCAGATGCTGCCCGGCGGTTTTCGCGGGCAGGCGCACCGGCACACCGGCAATGTCGTCTATAATGTCGCGGGCGGGCGCGGCTATTCGATCATCGGCGGCGAGCGTTTCGACTGGTCGACGCACGACATTTTCTGCGTGCCGGCGTGGACGTGGCACGAGCATGTCAATCTCGACCCCTCCGAAGAAGCCTTCCTCTTCTCGTTCAACGATTTCCCCGTGATGGAGGCGCTCGGCGTCCGGATCGAGGAACCCTATTCCGACCACGGCGGCCACCAGCCCGCCTGACCAGACAGGAACATTTATGCGTTTCGTGACTTATCGCACGGTCGAGACCGAACCGCGGCTCGGCCTTCTCCACGACGGGCTCGTGGTCGACGTCGAATATTTCGGCGCCGCGATCGGGCAGGATATGCCCTCGACGATGCTCGATTTCATCGACCTCGGGCCGATCGCGCTGCGTTTCCTGCAAGAGGCGGTTACCAACGCCTCGACCGCCGATTTCGTCGGCACCTCGCTTCCGCAAGCCAATGTCGCGCTGCTCGCGCCGATCCCGCGGCCGCGCAAGAATATCTTCGGCATCGGTCTCAACTATACCGAGCATGTCGCGGAATCGGCACGCAGTCTCGACACGTCGAAGGACCTGCCGCAGCAGCCGGTGATCTTCTCCAAGCCGCCGACCGCGGTCGCCGCGTGGGACGACCCGATCCGCCACAATGGGGCGGTGACGCAGCAGCTCGACTGGGAAACCGAGCTCGCCGTCGTCATCGGCCGCACCGCGCGCCGCGTCGCCGAGGCCGACGCGCTGGGTCATGTCTTCGGCTATACGGTGATCAACGACGTCTCGGCGCGCGACTGCCGCCGCGCCGGCCAGTGGATCGTGTCGAAGGGACAGGACAGTTTCGCGCCGATGGGACCGTGCATCGTCACCGCCGACGAGATCGGCGACCCGCAGGATCTGACCCTCAGGACCCGCGTCAACGGGGTGGAGAAGCAGAACGGCAACACGCGCTTCATGCTGTTCAACGTGGCGCAGCTTGTCGCCGACATATCGAGCGTGATGACGCTCGAGCCCGGCGACATCATCGCGACCGGCACGCCGGCGGGCGTCGGTGCCGGGCGCGATCCGCAGGAGTTCCTGTGGCCGGGCGACGTCGTCGAATGCGAGATCGAGAAGATCGGCATGCTGCGCAACCCGGTCGTCGCGGTCTGAGGCGCGCCATGACGGCACGACCCATCCGCATCGGGCAGATCGTGCCCAGCTCCAACGTCACGATGGAGACCGAGATTCCGGCACTGCTCCGCGCCCGCGAGGCCATCGCGCCCGAGCGCTTCACTTTCCACTCGTCGCGGATGCGGATGAAGAAGGTGACGAAGGAGGAACTCGCGGCGATGGACGCCGATTCCGACCGCTGCGCGCTCGAATTGTCCGACGCCGCGGTCGACGTCCTCGGCTACGCCTGCCTCGTTGCGATCATGAGCATGGGGCAGGGTTATCACCGCGTCTCCGAGGCGCGGCTCCACCGATGCACGGTGGAGAACGGCCACCCAGCGCCCGTCGTGACGAGCGCGGGGGCGCTGATCGAGGGGCTGAAGGCGCTGGACGCGAAGCGCATCGCGCTCGTCGCCCCCTATATGAAGCCGCTCACGCAGATGGTCGTCTCCTATATCGAGGAGGAGGGCGTCGCGGTCGCCGACTGGCTCGCGCTCGAAATCCCCGACAATCTGGAAGTCGCGGCGCAGGATCCGGTCCATCTGCTCGATCATTACAAGCGCCTCGACCTCACCGGCATCGACGCGCTCGTCCTGTCTGCCTGCGTCCAGATGCCCTCGCTGCCGTCGGTGCAAAGGATCGAGGATGCGATCGGCCTGCCGGTCGTATCGGCCGCGATCTGCACCGCGCACCAGATGCTGACGCGCCTGGGTCTGCCGACGAAGGTTCCCGGCGCGGGGGCCTTGCTGTCGGGCCGCTATTGATCTCGCGGCGCCGTCTCCGCTTGCGCCCGCATGAACGGCGCGCGGTTTTTGCGACATTTTGCGACAATTTTCCCTCGGCTCGGCAAGGGACTGGGACAAATCGCCCCTAGAACGCCGTCATCGGGACCCGGCTCTCCCCTTTCGCGAGGGTCCCATGACAGGAGTTCGTGACGTGAAGAAGATGACTCTTTTGACTTTGGGCGCCGCACTGATCGCGGTGCCCGCGCTCGCCGCTCCGGGCGGCCACCGCGACATGGGCGATGCCGACGGCAATGGCGTGCTGACCCGTGCCGAGGCGCAGGCTTCGGCCGGGCAGATGTTCGCCAAGATGGACGCCAACAAGGACGGCAAGCTCGACGCCGCCGACCGCGCCGCGCGCCACGCCGCCATGCAGGCGAAGCGCTTCGCCGCGCTCGACGCCAATTCGGACGGCAGCATCAGCAAGGCCGAGTGGGACCAGCATGGCGCCGACCGCCAGGCGAAGCGCGCCGAATGGAAGGAAAAGCGCGCCGCCGCGGCCGGTGAAGCCGGCGAAGGCAAGCGCGGGATGCGCGGCCATCACGGCAAGCGCGGCGGCCACCACGGCATGCGCGGCGATCACGGCATGATGATGAAGGCCGACACCGACGGCGACAAGGCGATCAGCCGGGCCGAGTTAGAAACCGCCGCTCTCGCGCGCTTCGACCGCCTCGACGCCAACAAGGACGGCCAGGTGACCGCCGAGGAACGCCAGGCGCAGCGCGCGGCGTGGAAGGCGAAGCGCGGCCAGCGCGGCGCGGCCCCGGCGGCGCCCGCGACCGAATAAGCCTTTGGCAGGGATCGGCGGCACGGGCAGGCTCTTCCCCCCTCCCTGGCATTGCCTTTGCCGCTGGTCCCTGCCAGCACGGTATCGCCCATCGGCCCCTGGTCGGTGGGCGAACCATTTGTTTTAGACGGACGCGAGATGACCGATAGCGACACGCCCCGCATCCTGCTGATCGACGACGAACCGTCGATCCGCGAGCCGCTCGGCGAATATCTCGCGGCGCAGGGCTTTGCCGTGAGCGACGCGGCGAGCGCCGCCGAGGCGCGTTCGATCCTGCGCGCCAAGAGCATCGACCTCGTCGTCAGCGACATCATGATGCCCGGCGAGGACGGGCTGTCGCTGACCCGCCATCTGCGCGAGACGAGCAGCATCCCCGTCATCCTGCTCACCGCGCGCGCGGAGGATACCGAGCGGATCATCGGGCTCGAGATCGGCGCCGACGATTATGTCGTCAAACCCTTCAACCCGCGCGAGCTGGTCGCCCGCATCCGCACCGTGCTGCGCCGCACCCAGCAGGGCGGCCGCGCGCTCGACAAGGGCGGCACCAGCTACGCCTTCGGGCCGTGGGTGCTGCGCGAGGTCGAGCGCGTGCTCGTCGACGAGGCGGGGGAGGAGGTCGCGCTGTCGTCGGGCGAATATCATCTGCTTCACGCGCTCGTCCGCCACCCGCGCCAGGTGATGAGCCGCGACCGGCTGCTCGACATGGTGCGCGGGCGCGAGGCCGACATCTTCGACCGCGCGATCGACAATCTGGTGAGCCGCCTGCGCAAGAAGATCGAGGAGGATCCCGCGCGGCCGCAGATCGTGAAGACGGTATGGGGCGGCGGCTATACGCTGGCGTGCGAGGTCAAGCGGCTGGGACCGGCATCGTGAAACTGCGCCTGTGGCCGAGGAGCCTGATCGGGCAGCTCGTCTTCGCCGTGGCGGTGACGCTGTTCGTCGCGCAGGCGATCAACTTCGCGCTGCTCGTGCGCGGACAGGAGCAGCAGGTTCTCGCCCACGGCGGCGGCATGGCGGTGGCGCGGATCATCGACGCGGTCGAGCGCGACCGGCGCGGCGAACGCGAGGGAAGCGAGGGCGACGGGCGGCCGCACGAGCGCGTCCAGAAGCTGCGCATATCGGATGCACCGCCACGCCTGCCGCGCCGCGCGGTGTCGCGGCCCGACCTCGCCAACTATGTCGCGGGGCTGATGACCGAGGCCGAGGTGCGCGCCGATTCGGTCCAGGCCTGGGCCCTTCCGCCGCGGACACCGCGCCGGCATCCCGACTTTCCCGGACAGACGGTTGTCGTGGTCGCGAAGGTCGGCGACCAATATTACGCCGTTCGCAGCCGCATTCCGGCGGGCGGCAACCGCCTGCAGGGCTTCCTGCTCTGGCAGACGCTGTCGCTCTATCTGCTGCTCCTGATCCCCATCCTGCTGATCGCATGGCGCGCGGCGGTGCCGCTGCGCGATCTGACGCGGGCGGCGCGGACCAGTCCGGCGCTGCGCGACGCCGAGCCGCTCGCCGAGGCGGGGCCGTCCGACGTGCGCGACCTGATCGGCGCGTTCAACGCCTATCGCGCGCGGATCGCGGCGATGCTGTCCGACAAGGACCGGATGCTCGGCGCGGTCGGGCACGATCTGCGCACCCCGCTCGCCAGCCTGCGCGTGCGCGTCGAGCAGGTCGAGGATGCGGCGCTGCGCGACAAGATGATCGCCTCGATCGAGGAAATGACCGCGATGCTCGCCGACATATTGGCGCTCGCGCGCTCGGGGTCGGGCAATGAGGCGCGCGAGCCCGTCGCGCTCGGCGCGCTCGTCGGCGATCTCGCGGCCGATTATCGCGAGCGGGGCCGCGACGTCGCGGTGGCTGGCGTCGCCGACGCCAGCGTGATGGCGCGGCCGCTGCTGCTGCGCCGGGCGCTGCGCAATCTGGTCGACAATGCCGTCGCCTATGGGGTTCGCGCGCGCCTGTCGGTCGCGGTCGCCGACGGCTGGACGCGCATCACCGTGTCCGACGACGGCCCCGGCCTGACCGACGAGCAGATCCGCACCCTCGTCGAACCCTTCGCGCGCGGCGAGGAATCGCGTAACCGGGCGACCGGAGGCGCCGGTCTGGGCCTCTCCATCGCGCGCGAGATCGCCGAGGGCGAGGGCGGTGCGCTGACGCTCGCCAACCGCGCGGGCGGCGGGCTCGACGCGGTGATTGCTTTGCCGGTTTCCTGAATTAAGCCCCTCCTCTGAAGAGGAGGGGAGTGAAAATCACGCGTAGATCGCGATCGCCTGGCTGCCGCTGAGCACCGGTTCGCCGGCGCGGTTCCACAGCATCATGTCCTGCACCGACAGGCCCGCGCGCGCATAGCCCGTCTTCGCCGACAGGAGCCACCAGCCGTCGTCGGTGCGCGGGGTCGCGGTCAGCATGTTGACCGTCCAGTTCATCGAGCTGATCGGCCCGAATTCGGTGAACAGCGCCATCGCCGCCGGCGGCAGCGCGTCGCCCATCGCGAGCAGGGCGACCGCCGGATGGCAGGCCGGCTCCTCGACGAAGCGCACCCAGGTCAGATATTCGCCGACATCGCTTTTCCAGGCAAAGCGCGGCCCGCTGGTCGGGCGCATGTCGAAATGGCGGGTGAAGCTCGGCCGCGCCTTGTGCTCGGGAACCGGCGACAGCGTGTCGGGATCGGGGGCGTCGGGCATCGTCAGCCGGTTGTGGTCGAGATGGCTGGGCCGGTCGGGCGAGAAGGCGAAGACCGCGGCGGTGCCGAACCCGGCATCGCTGCTGACCCCGGCGTCGATGAACAGGCTCGATTTGGACCGGCGCAGCACGCGTGTTTCGACGGTGCAGTCGCCGCCGACCGGCCCGACGAAACTGATCTGGGCATAGCGCAGCGGCGCCTCGGTCGGGTGAAGCGCCATCGCCCCCGCGAGCGCGACCGCCGAGCTGATCCCGCCATAGGCGGTGCGGCCCTGCATCCAGCCTTCGTCGATATGCGCGGTCGCGACGTCACCATCGACGCGCAGGGTGGAGAGCAGCGCGTCGAGTGCGCTGGGAGAGGTCGTCATGCTGCGATCAGTCCTCGATCTGGAAGATCAGCCCGGCTTCCCTGGTCAGCCGGTCGATCAGCGCCCGCCCCAGCAGCGCGCCCGGCGTCCACACGCCGCCGTCGCCCTTGGTTTCGAGCAGCGCCATGCCGGTTTCGGCGAGCATCTTCGACGTCGAACCATAGCCGGGGTCGCGGTCGCCCTGGACGCTGGCGCGGATCTCGCGCCCGTCGGGATATTCGCCGATGAAGAGGATGTCGTAGAAGCCCTTTTCGCGCTGCTCCTTGCTCGGGCCCTCGCCGGGCTGGAGCTTCGCGTCGCCGAACGGATTGGCCTTCGCCATCGCTTCGGCCATCGCCTTGCCGGCGTCGCCGATCGTCGTCATCACCATCTCGTCATAGACGAGATCCTCGCCCCACGCGTGGCCGAGCAGGAAATTGGTGCGGTGGACATTCTTGGTGTTGATCGGCGCCATCACGAAGGGCGCGGTCCAGGTGCCGGCCGCGGAATCATATTCGGGGATCAGCCCGCTCGGCTGGTGCGGCCCTTCGAACCCCGGGGTCAGCGCGAAGCTGGATTTGAGCAGCAGCGCGAGCGACGGCTTTTTCGCGACGGCTTTCAGCGTTTCGGTCAGGCTCGCGATGGTACCGCCCGATGCGCCGCCCTGCATCTTGCGCACCCGGCCCTTGACGCGCGGCGCGGGGCTGCCGTGGCGCTTCACCGCCTCGGCCTGCAGGAACAGCACGCCCAAGTCGAAGGGGATCGAATCGAAGCCGCAGCTGAAGGTGATCCGCGCACCCGACGCCTTGGCCGCGTCCTGATGCGCGTCGATCATCTCGCGCATCCAGCCGGGTTCGCCGCACAGGTCCGCATAGGCGGTGCCGGCGCGGACGCAGGCGGCGACCAGGTCGCTGCCGTAAAGCTGATAGGGGCCGACGGTGGTGAGGACGACGCGGGTGCGTGCCGCCATCGCGTCGAGGCTCGCGGGATCGCCCGCATCGGCGACGACGAGCGGCGTGTCGGCGGGCGCGCCGATGAGGTCGCGGACCTCGGCGAGCTTGCCGGCGCTGCGCCCCGCCATCGCCCATTTGGGCGCGTCCTTCCGCCCGGCGTAATGCTCGGCCAGATACTCCGCGACGAGGCGCCCGGTGAACCCCGTGGCGCCATAGACGATGATGTCGAACTCGCGCGTATCGGCCACGCCAACCTCCCTTTACGTAAACGTTAAGTGGAGGCTAGCGCAGGCGGAGAGCGATGCCAAGCGGCGAGATTATGAGAGATCAGATATGATTACCCGTCATTGCGAGCGAAGCGAAGCAATCCAGAGCGGTTTACGCGCACTCTGGATTGCTTCGCTTCGCTCGCAATGACGATTCAGGCTCTAGCGGCGCCAGAAGGGACGCTTCTCGACGACGACGGGCGGCTCGCCCGCGACTTCGGCGCGGCCCTCGGCGCGCGCGGCGCGCAATTCGGCTTCGCTCGCGCGGCGTTCGGCGTCGTGCTTCGCAAGCTCGTCGCGGCGGCGCTGGCGCAGCGCGTCATAGCTCCAGCGGGTGTTGCCATAGCCGAACAGGCACAGAAGGCCGCCGGCGATCGCCAGATTCTTCATCGCCATCATCGCCTGCATCGGATCGGTGAATTCGCGGTGGAAGAAGAGGATGGTGAGCAGCACGAAAGCCGCGAGCAGGATCGACCACAGCCGCGTCGCGACCCCGAGGACGAGGCACGCGCCCGCGAGCAGTTCGAAAAGGCCGGTCGGGATGGCGAGCCAGCCGGGCAGCCCGGCGGCGGCGATCATCGCATTGGTGTCGGAAACATGGATCAGCTTATTGATCCCCGACACCAAAAAGATGACGGCGATGAACAGGCGGCCGATGAAGACGGCGATCATGGACATGGGGCATCCTCCGTTTTTCGCGCCCCGTCCGCTTGTGCAGTCAGGACGCTCGGGGCGCGGGGAGGTTCCGCCGGTCAGTTCGGCGCGAGGGTCAGGCTGTCGACCGCGCAGTCGCCGCAATCGACCGCGCGCAGGACCAGCGGCACCGCTCCGGCTGCGAGCGCCACGTCGGATAGCGTCAGGTCCCGCCAGTCGGTCGAGGCGGGAACGACGATTTCGCGGTCGCCGAGCGCGATCGTTCCACCCTTGGCCGAACGTGCGCGAATGGTCATGGCCCAACGGCCGGCCTTCGCCACCTCGACGCCGTAGCGCATCCACTCGCCGGTGACGAAATCGGCGACAATGGGGCGGCCATCGGCCTCGCGCGCGATGTCGACGCCGTCGTTGCGGTAGGTCGAGCCACCGTTCCACGCCGCGCGTTCGCCGCCGGTCGCGACATGGTAATTGGCGTCGACCGTGTCGGCATAGGCGATGCCGGCGGGGCCGAGATCGTAATCGACCGCGCGGATGGTGAGCGGGCTCGCCGCGAGCCGGTGGGGGACGAAGGGCCGCGCGCCCGCGTCGTGCGGCTGGCGCAGCATCGCGTCGATCACGTCGGGATGGGGGATATTCCGCTCGAACCGGCTGTTCTCGGCGAGCTGCATCATCGCGGCATAGGCCGCATCGGGGTCGGGCTTTGGTCCCTTGCCGGTCATCCAAGCGACCACCGCCGCCCAGCCGGGGCCGGGGTCGATTTCGAGCGGCTGGTTGAAGCCGATCTTCTTGAGCGGCCAGAAGGCCCAGCCGATGCCTTCGCCCTCGACCAGCGCGATCGCGTCGCGGAACCAGACATTGCTGTTCTCCCCCGACTCGCCGAGCCAGATCGGGCGGCCATAGTTCTCCCGCAGCTTGACGATGTCGGCGATGCTCGCGGCGTCGTTGCGGTTCCAGTATTTGTGGAAGCTCAGCACCATATTGGCGTCCCACGCGGGCGGCAGGCCTTTGTAATTATTACCCCAGCAATTGCCCTCGACGATCACCATATGGCGCTTGTCGACCGCGCGGATCGCCGCGGTGATGCGCTGCTGCAGCGCCCAGACCGCCCTGTTTTCGGTCTCGTCGCAGCCATGGCCCTTGCCCGGCGTCGCGAAGCTCCAGTTGGGCTCGTTGATCAGGTCGTAGCCGCCGATCCACGGCTCGTCCTTGTAGCGCGCCGCGAGCTTCGTCCACAGCGCGACGGTCTTGCGCTGATTCTCCGCACTCTCCCACAGCGAGGGTTTCGCGGGATCGCGGTCGGAGATCGCGAGGTCGTTGCCTTGCCCGCCCGGCGCGGCGTGGAGGTCGAGGATCAAATAGACATGGTGCGCCTTGCTCCACGCGAGCAACCGGTCGATGCGCTGGAAGCCCTCTTCGAGCCACGTATCCTCGCCGGGCGTCGGCTCGCGGTCGGCGGGGAGGGTGAGCTGGTCGAAATGGATCGGCAGGCGCACCGAGTTGAAGCCCCATGTCGCCATCGCCGCGATGTCGGCCTCGGTCGTATGATTGTCGAGCCACGCACGGTAGAAGTCCGCGGTTCGCGCCTCTCCGACCAGTTCGATCAGCCTGGCGCGGATCTTGTGCTGCTGGCCGATCTCGCCGAGCTGCAGCATATAGCCTTCCTGCAGCATCCAGCCGCCGAGACCCATGCCGCGCAAGATGACGGGCTTGTCGCGGTCGTCGACGATACGGGTGCCATCGACCTTGAGGAAACCCTCGGCGTGGGTGGGGGTGGCGCTGGAAAGCAGCGCAGCGAACAGGAGCGCGATCGCGCGGAATGTCATGGCCTCGTCCCTGTCTCGATTTTTGGGAACGTTATCATTTTCGATGCTGAACGCAACAATGTTCGTCATTGCGAGGAGCCGAAGGCGACGCGGCAATCTCCAGCCATCGACCTGGTTTTATGTCGATAGCTGGAGATTGCTTCGCTGCGCTCGCAATGACGAATTTGAAGTCAAAGCTTGGGCAGCGTCACGCCCTTCTGCCCCATATATTTGCCCGCGCGATCGGCGTAGCTCGTCTCGCACGGCTCATTGCCCTGCAGGAACAGGAACTGGCACGCGCCCTCATTGGCATAGATCTTCGCGGGCAGGGGGGTGGTGTTCGAAAACTCCAGCGTCACATGGCCTTCCCAGCCGGGCTCGAGCGGTGTGACATTGACGATGATGCCGCAGCGCGCATAGGTCGATTTGCCGAGGCAGATGACGAGCACGTCCCTCGGGATGCGGAAATATTCGACCGTGCGGGCGAGCGCGAAGCTGTTCGGCGGGATGATGCACACGTCGGTTTCGCGGTCGACGAAGCTGTTCGACGCGAAATCCTTGGGGTCGACGACCGCGCTGTCGACATTGGTGAAGATCTTGAATTCGGGCGCGACGCGCGCGTCATAGCCGTAGGAGGAGAGGCCGTAGCTGATACAGCCGTCGCGGCGCTGCGCCTCGACGAACGGCTCGATCATGCCCTGCGTCCGGGCGGCTTCGCGAATCCATTTGTCGGAAAGAATGGCCATGGCTTCTCTTGTCGGCGCGGCGCGCGTTGCGCAAGCGGTCAGTCGGGGATGAGACCGAGATCCTTGGGCCCGAACGCGGCGGGCAGCAGCTCGCTCAGCCGATAGCTCCTGATCGCGGCGCCGTCGCCCGAGGCGCAGTGGACCGCGATGTCGGTCTTCGACCGCTCGGCCGCCTCGTTCAATATCTGGCGGCAGCGGCCGCAGGGATGGACGGGCTCGCTGCCGATCAGAGCGTCGCCTTCGGGGCGCCCACCGATGATCGCGACCGCGGCGAGCCGGTCGATCCAGCCTTCGTTGGCGATCTTCGCGATCGCCGCGGTCTCGGCGCAGAGCGTCAGGCCATAGCTGGCATTCTCGACATTGGCGCCGGTGACGACGTCGCCATTGTCGAGGAGCAGCGCCGCGCCGACGTGAAAGCCCGAATAGGGGGCATAGGCGCGGCTTGCGGCATCGCGCGCGGCGGCGATCAGGGCGTCGCGGTCTTCATGGTCACTCATCGCTCATTCCTTCGGGGCGGACGACGTTCCAGCCGACGGTGCCGTCGGCGCCCGACAGTCGCACATAATCATTGGCCTGCCACATCGCCCAGGGGTGGGCGCCATAGTCGGGGGCGAAGAAGTCGCGGCGCAGCCAGGTCGTGCGCGCGATGCCGCTCGTCACCTTGTAATCGGCCTCGAAATTCGGCCCCGGCGCAATCAGGCTCCGCTTGCCCATATGCGCCTCGATCTGCGCGAGGAAGGTGGCGAGCTCGCTCAGCAGCAGCGCGCGCGTCGGCCGGTCGGGGCAGCGATCGTTATAGTCGAGCCAGACGACCGCGGGCAGCGCGTCGGCCCGGCGCGGCACGTGGCGGATGAAATTCGCGGCCTGATCGGTCGCGAGCTTGCAAAGGTCGTAGCGATGAATCGGCCCCGTGCGTACCCCCGCGTCGCGCGCCGCCGCCATGTTGCGCGCGTACATCGGGTCGACCCGGCGGTCGCCGTCGGTTGCGAAGATATAGGCGAAGTCGGCGCCCGCGGCCTTGATCGAGCCCCAGTGGACCGGGCCGTTGCCCGCGTCGATCGTCACGCCCTGCAACGGATATTGCTCGCGCGGCGGGGTCCAGCGCGCGGCCCACCACAGCGCGAGCCCGACCGCCAGCAGGATCAGCGCCGCGAGCGCGAGGGCGCGGCGCAGCCAGTGCAGGATCGCCCCGCGCCAGTTGCGCACCGGCTTCGCCGGTGTCTTGCGCTTCGCGAATGTCGCCCCCATCGCCATCGTCAGCCCTTGATATGCAGGACGCAGATCAACGTGAACAATCGCCTTGCGGTGTCGAAATCGACCGCGATCTTTCCGTCGAGCCGGTCCATCAGCATTTCGGCCGCCTCGTTGTGCAGCGCGCGGCGCGCCATGTCGACGGTTTCGATCTGCTGCGCGGTCGCGGTCTTGATCGCCTGATAATAGCTGTCGCAGATCGCGAAATAGTCGCGGATGGGACGGCGGAACCGGCCGAGGCCGAGGATGATCGCCTCGAGCGGCGAGCCGTCCTCGCGGCCGATCTCGAAGATCAGCCGGCCGTCCTCGACCCGCAGCAGCAGCCGGTAAGGCCCCGCATAGCCGTCGGAATGCCCGCGCTGGGGGACGAACTTATTGTCTTCGATCAGGTCGAAGATCGCGACCCGGCGCTCCTGCTCGACATCGGGGTTGCGCCAGACGATCGAGCCTTCGTCGAGGTCGACCGAGATGATGCGCTGTTTCGAGGGATCGAGATCGGTCATGCCGGTTGTGCTTCTACTTGGCGCGCGCCGAAGGGCAAGGGCGACTTATTCACAGCATTCCACAGATATGATAGGTTGATCGATATCGCCGGTTGCGCCGCAGCAGCCTGCGAAGCATGAAGATCGCTATGCCCGAGCTTGCCCTCATTCCCGCCCCGGCTTCCTCCGGGGACGACCGCCAATTGCCGCGCAATGTCGAGGCCGAAGCCGCTTTTCTGGGCGCGATCCTGATCGACAATCGAGTCGTCGAGGATCTGCCCGTCCAGCTCACGCCCGCGCATTTCTTCGAGCCGCTTCACGGTCGCATCTTCGCACAGGCGATGGCGCTGATCGAGCGCAACAGCATCGCGACCCCCGTCACGCTCAAACCCTTTTTCGAGAATGACGAGGCGATGAAGGCGGTCGGCGGGGTCGGCTATCTCGCGCAGCTCACCGGCAGCGGGGCCGGGCTGATCGGCGCGCGCGATTTCGCGCGCCAGATCTACGACCTCGCGCTGCTCCGCGAACTCGTCGACGTGGGCCGCACCCTCGTCGACAGCGCACTCGACACCAGCGAGAGCGTCGACCCGCAGGCGCAGATCGAGGAGGCCGAGACCGCGCTCTACCGCGTCGCGGGCGGCGAGGCCGAGATGGGCTCGGTCAAGAGCTTCAACGCCGCCAGCCTCGTCGCGCTGCAGGCGGCCGAGCGCGCGTTGAATTCGGGCGGCCACCTGTCGGGGATCACCACCGGCATTTCGAGCATGAATGCCAAGATAGGCGGCATGCACAATTCGGACCTGATGATCCTTGCCGGCCGTCCGGGCATGGGCAAGACCTCGCTTGCGACCAACATCGCCTATAACGCCGCCGAACGCTTCCGCCGCGACGAGGAGGACGGCATTCCGCCTGAGAAGAATATGGGCGCGAAGGTCGC
>Ga0182747_1000656_pt1 | contig 31117 bp, 24 predicted proteins | sample eDN3rd30CBELigBY_FD_128526 | JGI IMG/M metagenome (GOLD analysis project Ga0182747, IMG submission 128526) | Enriched backyard soil microbial communities from Emeryville, California, USA - eDNA 3rd pass 30_C BE-Lig BY (version 2) (version 2) | ecosystem: Environmental > Terrestrial > Soil >... | reverse complement strand
TACTTCGCATCCAGCATGAACGCCATGTCATCAATAAAAGTTTTTCAAAAGAAAGCTACCATGAACAATACGGGCTTACTTTTGAACGGGAAGCAAAAATGAAGAAAAACGCAATCATCATGCACCCTGCCCCGGTTAATCGAGATGTAGAAATCGTATCAGAGCTAGTTGAATGTGAACGGTCAAGGATTTTTGATCAAGTTCGAAATGGCGTTTTTGTCAGAATGGCAATCTTAGAAACAGTCCTGAAAGGAAGAGAGAAATGACAAAATATATTAAGAACGTAAGACTATTAGACGAACAAGGTGAACTAGTAAATGCTACAGTAACAATCGCAGAAGGCCGCATCAAAGAAATTGGCGGGGAACAGCCGGATAGCGCTGAAATTATAGACGGAAATGGGCATTTATTAACACCGGGATTTGTTGATGTGCATGTCCACTTACGAGAGCCTGGATTTGAACATAAAGAAACAATTGCAACTGGTACGGCATCTGCAGCAAAAGGCGGTTTTACCACAATATGCGCTATGCCGAATACGAAACCAGTGCCTGATTCGATTGAAAATTTGCAATTAATCAATAGTTTGATCGAACAAAGTGCAAAGGTTCGGGTATTGCCATATGGTTCATTAACGGTAGCGCAATCTGGTGATGCACGCACAGACTTGGCCGCACTTAAAGCGAGTGGAGCTGTTGCATTCTCAGATGATGGCGTCGGTGTACAGCTTGCAGCTACAATGTATGAGCAAATGCAGACCGCCGCAAAGCTTGACATGGTTGTGGTAGCACACTGTGAAGATAATTCATTAATATATGATGGGGTTATGCATGAAGGAAAACGAAATAAAGAGCTAGGTTTGCCGGGAATTCCATCGATTTGCGAGTCGGTACAAATTGCCCGGGATGTTCTGCTCGCAGAAGCAGCTGGTGCTCGCTACCACGTATGCCACGTATCCACAAAAGAATCTGTCCGTGCAGTAAGAGATGCAAAGGCGGCAGGAATTCGCGTTACAGCGGAAGTTTGTCCTCACCATCTATTATTGGAGGAAATGGATATTCCGAGTGATGATGCGAACTGGAAAATGAACCCTCCGCTTCGCGCTGCAGATGATAAAGATTCCTTACATGCTGCATTACTTGATGGAACGATCGACTGTATCGCAACGGACCATGCACCTCACACAGTTGAGGAAAAATGTTGTGGAATGGTTGGTGCTCCATTTGGAATTGTAGGTTTTGAAACAGCATTCCCACTTTTATACACGCAATACGTTGAGACTGGGAAATGGACTTTAAAGCAATTAGTGGATTGGATGACAGTCAAGCCTGCACAAATCTTTGATCTGCCTTATGGCACGGTGGAAGTAGGTGCAGCAGCTGACCTAGTATTAATCGATTTAAATAAAGAACAAACGATTAACCCTGAAGAATTTGCAACAAAAGGGCGTAATACACCGTTTACTGGATGGAAGGCAAAAGGATGGCCGGTTTTAACAATGGTAGAAGGCAACATTGTTTATGAGGAGGAGGCAAAATAATGAAAAAGCGATTATTGATTTTAGAAGATGGAACAGTATTTAACGGGTACGCATTCGGAAGCGAAAGAGCGTCACAAGGTGAGGTAGTGTTTACAACAGGGATGACTGGTTATCAAGAAACTTTATCAGATCCTTCCTTTTACGGACAAATTGTTACATTTACTTATCCATTGATCGGAAACTACGGCATTAATCGTGATGATTTTGAATCCATTACACCTGCTATTCGAGGGATGGTTTGTCGTGAGCTTGCAAAAGAGCCATCGAATTTCAGAAGCGACCTGTCATTAAATGATTACTTATTATCTCAAGACATCCCTGGTATTGAAGGAATCGATACTCGTAAATTAACGAGAATCATTCGTTCGAAAGGTGCTGTAAAAGCAATGCTGACAGCAGCTGACGAAGAAGTGAACGTTGACGAAATCGTAGCAACATTACAGGCGACTCCACTGATTACAAATCATGTGAAAGAAGTTTCCCCAAAAGCGGCTTACCCAAGTCCAGGACGTGGACAACGTGTAGTACTTATGGACTTTGGTATGAAGCATGGTATCTTACGCGAATTAAACAAACGTGACTGTGACGTACTTGTGGTACCTTATAACACATCTGCAGAGCAAATCTTAGCATGGCATCCAGATGGCATTATGCTATCGAACGGCCCTGGGAATCCAGCAGATGTAACAGAAGGAATTGAAACAATCCGAAATTTAATCGGAAAAGTGCCAATCTTCGGTATTTGCTTAGGGCATCAATTATTTGCCCTAGCTAGTGGAGCCAAAAGCTTCAAGCTTCCATTTGGACACCGTGGAGGAAATCACCCAGTAAAAGATCTGCGTACTGGCCGTACAGAATTAACTTCACAAAATCACGGCTATGCAGTAGATGAAAGCTCATTAGAGGGTACTGATTTAGAAGTAACACACATTGCCTTAAATGATGGCACAATCGAAGGGTTACGCCATAAAAAGCATCCAGTATTCACGGTGCAATACCACCCAGAAGCATCGCCTGGGCCAGAAGATTCCAACCACTTATTTGACGAATTTATCGAACTAATGGAATCACATGTAAAGGAAGGGAAACAACATGCCTAAACGTACAGATATTGAAACTATTTTAGTAATCGGATCAGGTCCAATTGTCATTGGCCAAGCAGCAGAATTTGACTATGCAGGAACACAAGCTTGTCTATCTTTAAAAGAGGAAGGCTACCGAGTAATCTTAATTAACTCTAACCCTGCAACTATCATGACAGATACAGAAATTGCGGACAAAGTTTATCTTGAACCAATTTCGCTAGAATTTGTGTCACGTATTTTACGTAAGGAACGTCCAGATGCAATTCTTCCTACACTTGGAGGACAAACTGGTTTAAATATGGCCATTGAATTAAATAACTCTGGTATTTTAGATGAGCTAAACATTGAAATTTTAGGTACAAAACTAGACGCCATCCATAAAGCGGAAGACCGTGATTTATTCCGTAATTTAATGTATGAGCTAGGTGCACCGGTACCTGAATCAGATATTATCCATAACTTGGAAGAAGCAAAGAACTTCGTTGCGAAAATTGGCTACCCAGTAATCGTACGTCCAGCCTTCACTCTTGGCGGAACAGGCGGGGGAATTTGCAACAATGACCAAGAGTTGGAAGAAATCGTGACAAGCGGTTTAAAATATAGCCCTGTAACTCAATGTTTACTTGAAAAATCGATTGCAGGCTTCAAAGAAATCGAATATGAAGTAATGCGTGACTCCATCGATAATGCAATTGTTGTATGTAACATGGAAAACTTCGACCCAGTAGGAATCCATACAGGAGACTCTATAGTAGTGGCTCCTTCACAAACATTGTCAGACCGTGAATATCAAATGCTGCGCAATATTTCATTAGATATTATCCGTGCCCTAAAAATTGAAGGTGGATGTAACGTACAATTAGCGCTTGATCCTAACAGCTTCAACTATTATGTAATCGAGGTTAACCCGCGTGTATCTCGCTCATCCGCATTAGCATCTAAAGCAACGGGCTATCCGATTGCAAAGCTTGCAGCGAAAATTGCGGTAGGTTTAACTTTAGATGAAATTATCAATCCAGTAACAGGTTCAACATATGCTGATTTCGAACCGGCACTGGACTATATCGTAGCGAAAATCCCTCGCTGGCCATTCGATAAATTCGAATCTGCAAAACGTAATTTAGGGACGCAAATGAAAGCGACTGGAGAAGTAATGGCACTTGGCCGTACTTTTGAAGAAGCGATTTTAAAAGCTGTACGTTCACTAGAAACAGGGCATGTACACATCGAGCTAAAACATGCAGAAGATAATAGTGATAACTGGATTGAAAAGCGTATCCGCAAAGCAGGGGATGAACGACTATTCTTCATCGCCGAAGCAATGCGACGCGGTGTAACGATCGAGAAAATTCATGAATGGTCAGAAATTGATCTATGGTTCTTAAATAAACTTCAAAACATTATTAAAATGGAAGCAACTTTAGCTGACAATGTAAATAATGCCGAAGTTTTACGACAAGCTAAACGTATGGGCTTTGCCGATAAAGTAATCGCGAAGGCTTGGAATATGACTGAAATGGAAGTTTATGCATACCGTAAGGAACAAAACATCATTCCAGTATATAAAATGGTTGATACTTGTGCAGCGGAATTTGAATCGACAACACCTTACTTCTACGGAACTTATGAGGATGAAAATGAATCCATCGTAACCGAAAAACCATCTGTTATCGTGTTAGGTTCAGGCCCGATTCGAATCGGCCAAGGGGTTGAATTCGACTATGCAACAGTTCACTCGGTTTGGGCAATTCAGGAAGCTGGCTATGAAGCAATTATTATTAACTCGAATCCTGAAACAGTTTCAACGGACTTCTCGATTTCTGACAAACTATACTTCGAACCACTTACGATTGAAGATGTGATGCACATTGTTGATTTAGAGAAACCAATCGGGGTAGTGGTTCAATTCGGTGGCCAAACAGCTATTAATTTAGCCGACAAACTAGCAGCGAATGGCGTAAAAATCTTGGGTACAAGCCTAGAGGATATCGATCGTGCAGAAAACCGAGATAAATTTGAACAAGCTTTACGTGAATTGGACATTCCACAACCTGCTGGTGAAACGGCTGTATCAACTGAAGAAGCACTGGCAATCGGTAAAAAACTAGGCTTCCCAGTACTTGTTCGTCCATCCTATGTACTTGGCGGCCGTGCAATGGAAATCGTTTATAACGAGCAAGAATTAGAGCATTATATGGAAAATGCTGTAGAGGCTTCTCCAGATCATCCTGTGCTGGTTGACCGCTACTTAACCGGTCAAGAAATTGAAGTGGATGCAATCAGTGATGGTGAAAATGTATTAATCCCGGGTATTATGGAACACGTTGAACGTGCAGGAGTTCACTCAGGTGACTCAATCTCTGTATACCCTCCACAAAAGCTGACAGACGAACAAAAGGCAACATTGGTAGATTATACTACTCGTCTTGCAAAAGGGTTAAACATTGTAGGCTTAATGAATATTCAGTACGTAGTATCAAAAGGTGAAATCTTCGTAATCGAAGTAAACCCGCGTTCAAGCCGTACAGTTCCGTTCTTGAGTAAAATTACAAACATTCCGATGGCAAATATTGCAACAAAAGCAATTCTTGGCCAATCGATTGTAGAGCAAGGGTACCCAACTGGTTTGGCAAAAGAACAAAAAGGTGTATTTGTAAAAGTACCGGTATTCAGTTTTGCGAAGCTGCGTCGCGTTGACATTACTTTAGGACCTGAAATGAAATCGACAGGTGAAGTAATGGGGAAAGATGCTACGTTTGAAAAGGCATTATACAAAGGCTTTGTTGCAGCAGGCATGGAAATCAAAACTCACGGAACTGTGTTATTCACAGTTTCTGATAAAGATAAAGAAGATGCGATTAAGCTGGCAAAACGCTTCAACACAGTAGGATACCGCATAATGGCGACAGAAGGTACTGCAAGAAGCTTTGCAGAAGCCGGAGTTCATGCGGATGTAGTAGGAAAAATCGGGGCAAAAGAAAAAACATTGCTGGAAGTAATTCAAAACGGTCAAGCACAGCTAGTTGTCAATACGTTAACAAAAGGGAAACAGCCGGCTCGTGATGGGTTCAGAATCCGCCGTGAATCAGTAGAAAATGGTGTGCCATGCTTAACATCATTAGATACAGCAGAAGCAATGCTGGAAGTAATCGAGTCAATGACATTTACAGCAGAGGAAATGCCAAAAGCGGAGGTAGTTCATTAATGATTCAACAAGAACGAATGATTGTCGTTCGTCAAAGTGAAATAGCTCATCATATTTTTGAACTTACATTACAAGGTCAAATTGTTCAGGACATGAATCCTGGACAATTTGTCCATATTCGTGTGTCAGACAGCTTTGAGCCACTACTAAGACGACCAATAAGTATAGCAAATATTAATAAGGAAACGAATGAGGCAACAGTCATTTACCGTGCAGAAGGCAGAGGTACACAAATTCTCTCGCAAAAGCAAGTTGGCGATGAAGTAGATGTCCTTGGTCCTCTCGGAAATGGTTTCCCGGTAGAGGCAGCACCTGAAGGAGGAACAGCCCTTCTAGTAGGCGGAGGAATTGGCGTACCACCTCTATATGAGCTTTCACAGCAATTAGCAGCCCGTGGCATTCGTACAATCCATGTGTTCGGCTTCGCTACAGAAGATGTATGCTTCTATGAAGATCAATTTTCGACTTTAGGCGACACTCACTTCGTCACAGTTGATGGTACTAAAGGAACAAAAGGGTTTGTAACAGATTTGCTGGACGAATTAAAGCCTGAATTTGACGTGTTTTACGCATGTGGTCCGCTACCGATGCTGCGTGCATTGGAAGGGTTTTATCCAGATAAAGCTGGTTACCTTTCATTTGAAGAACGTATGGGGTGTGGAATCGGAGCATGCTTTGCTTGCATCTGCAAAACAACCGATCAAACGGAAAAAGATTATGTAAAAGTTTGCTCGGATGGTCCAGTATTCCCGAAAGGAGTTGTTGAGCTATGAGTCGATTAAGTATTCAACTCCCGGGTCTGGATTTAAAAAATCCAATCATGCCAGCATCCGGTTGCTTCGGCTTCGGCAAAGAGTTCGCGGGTCTTTATGATTTATCAAAGCTCGGCGCCATTATGATTAAAGCAACGACAGTGGAAACGCGATTGGGAAATCCAACTCCCCGTGTAGCCGAAACGGCAGCTGGAATGCTAAATGCCATTGGTTTACAAAATCCAGGCTTAGAAAAAGTTATGAAAAATGAACTTCCATATTTAGAAGGCTTTGATGTACCGATTATCGCGAATGTTGCAGGGACTACTACAGAGGATTATGTTGAAGTTGCAGAGAAGATTTCAACTGCTCCAAATGTGAAGGCATTAGAGCTCAATATCTCATGTCCAAATGTTAAGCATGGCGGCATTACATTCGGAACAGATCCTGTAGTCGCTAGTGAATTAGTGGAAGCCGTTAAAAAAGTATCGAAAGTTCCTGTCTATGTGAAGCTTTCACCAAATGTAACCGATATCGTAGAAATTGCAAAAGCGGTAGAAGCAGGTGGCGCAGACGGCATTACAATGATAAATACGCTAGTTGGAATGCGTTTAGATGAGCGTACAGGAAAGCCGGTGATCGCTAATGGAACCGGGGGATTATCGGGTCCTGCAGTAAAACCGGTTGCGATTCGCATGGTGTATGAAGTATACAAAGCCGTAAACATTCCGATTATCGGGATGGGCGGCGTGACAAGCGCACAAGACGTGATTGATTTTATGTCTGCAGGTGCATCAGCAGTTGCAGTGGGTACAGCGAACTTTGTAGATCCTTTCGTTTGTCCGAATATTATCGAAGCACTGCCAGCACGTTTAGAGAAGCTTGGTGTACAACGCATCAAAGAAATCATCGGAAGGAGCCATCTGTAAATGAACATGAAACCAATCGTTGCACTAGATTTTCCGAGTGAAAAAGAAGTATTCCAATTTTTGAATCATTTTAATGAATCGATTTTTGTAAAAATTGGAATGGAGTTATATTTACAAGAGGGTCCAAGCATTGTTCAAAAAGTAAAGGAACAAGGCCATGATATTTTCTTAGATTTAAAGCTTCATGATATTCCGAATACTGTAAAGTCTGCCATGAAGGGATTGGCACGCTTAGATGTAGACTTAGTCAATGTTCATGCAGCTGGCGGAATGGACATGATGTGCGGAGCCCTTGAAGGATTGGAAGCGGGAACACCGGCAGGCAAGGAAAGAGCAAAACTAATTGCAGTTACACAGCTGACTTCTACGACAGAAGAGCAAATGCAGCAGGAACAAAAGATTAATTTTTCTTTATTGGATTCTGTATTGCACTATGCACGTATTACGAAGGAAGCCGGATTGGATGGGGTTGTTTGTTCAGTCCATGAAGCTGGTCAAATCGGGGAAACCTGCGGGCAAGAATTTTTACGGGTAACACCTGGTATTCGTTTACCGGGTGGGGAAACACATGACCAAAAACGAATTGCAACTCCAAACGGAGCCCGCCTCGGCGGATCTTCATTAATCGTTGTAGGCCGTGCCATTACTGGTGCACAGGATCCAGTAGAAGCATATAAAAAAGTTTGCGCATTATGGGAGGAAATCTAAATGACAGTACAAAAAGAAATCGCACATGGAATGTTAAAAGTAGGAGCAGTAGAATTAAACCCCACTGAGTTATTTACTTGGGCTTCAGGTATTAAGTCTCCAATTTACTGCGATACACGTTTAACAATTTCCGACGTAACAGTTCGTAAACAAATTGCTCAAGGGCTTGCGCAAAATATTAAAGAATATTTCCCAGAAACACAAATTGTAGCAGGAACTGCAACGGCTGGGATTCCTCATGCTGCATGGGTATCAGATGTATTGGAATGCCCAATGGTTTATGTTCGCTCAAAAGCAAAGGAACACGGTCGCGGAAACCAAATTGAAGGAAAAATTGCACCAGGCCAAAAAGTCGTAGTAGTAGAGGACATCATTTCAACGGGTGGTTCATCTATTACAGCAGTAGAAGCATTACGTGCTGCCGGCTGTGAAGTAGCAGGTGTCGTATGCGTTTATACATATAACTTGCCGCGTGCCGAACAAGCCTTTGAAGAAGCAGGCGTGAAATACGTATCATTAACAAACTTTGACTACCTAGTAGAAGCAGCCACAGAAACCGGCGCAATCAAAGAAGAAGATATCCCGTTCTTGAAAGAGTGGCACGCGAATCTTAAGGCAGGGAAGTTATCGTAAATTTAAAGATCTGCTTTAGGTATTAGGCAACCTTTATCATACAAAGGGAGCTGCTCCGAAAGCTTGCGACAGGCGCACCGCGAAACTTAAAGCGGGAGAGGTAAGTTAATAAAATTAATTGTTAAATGTGTTGAGACAGCAGATTTTGACCATAACTGTGCCAAAAGCAGGTTTATTTTATATCGGTTACAATCCAAATTCATTTTTGGCTGACCACGCCAGTATATAACGGGAACAATTCCGGTTATTTAGAAAATAAGTAAAAAAATACCTTAAATAGAAGGAGAAATTCCGCCTATCCACACGAAAAACGTGAAAATAGGGAGTTTTTCTTCGAATAGCCGGAAAGCTTCCCCTTATTTACCTTGAAACAAGCTTCATTCTGGACATAAAGGAAAAATTTCCTGTTATTTTATATCGAGAAGAATCCAAATTCATTTTTGGCTGACCTCGCCAGTATATAACGGGAACAATTCCGGTTATTTAGAAAATAAGTAAAAAAATACCTTAAATAGAAGGGGAAATTCCGCCTATCCACACGAAAAACGTGAAAATAAGGGGTTTTTCTTCGAATAGCCGGAATGCTTCCCCTTATTTATCTTGAAACAAGCTTCATTCTCGACATAAAGGAAAAATTTCCGGTTATTTTATATTGAGAAGAATCCAAATTCATTTTTGACTGACCTCGCCAGTATATAACGGGAACAATTCCGGTTATTTAGAATTTTTCCTCTGAAACAAGCTCTATTCCAAAACAACGGAGAAATCTCTGCTTAATAATTTTCTTCCATTCAAACTATTTTTTAACAGATTCAGTTAACAAAAAAACAAGGGGGAGAAAAACGAATCATCGTTTTCTCCCCTTGTTTCATGCTAGTCCCTATCTTAAATTATTTGCCATTCCCTTTTCCTTTTCCATTCCCGTTCCCTTTACCCGGTTTTTCATTAGAACTGCCAGTCTTCTTAATCTGGATCGTTTGAGTTGTAATGTTGCCGGCTAAATCCTCTGCTTCAATTACAAATTCATTTGTGCCGTTAGCTAATTCAAGCTCTAAATCAATTTGTTGTGCGAAGCCGTTCATTGCATAAGGTTCAGAAAGCTCATGATAGAATCTTTCGTCCCCGTTTACTGTTAAACGCAGTTCATCAAAATTATCTTTCAATGTAACGGAAACAGTTGTCACACTCTCTTTCGTATTTTTTGGATACTTTCCAACCTTGATAGTAGGAGCTTGAGTATCTACGAAAATTTTGCGGGCAATCTGCATTTCATTGTTAAACTCATCAATGGCTTTTACACGAATATCTTGAACACCATCTTTTAGATTTAAAGTATGAGAGAAGTTTACCCCATCAAAGGCAGCCTCTTCATCGTTTACTGTTACTGATGTGATGCTGGAATCGTCTTCAATTGTTCCAAATACATCCACTTCGTTTGTATTATATACATCGAAAAAGGCTGGTGCTTCGATATAAATAACAGGCGGTGTTGTTTCATGTTCGCTGCCTGCTTGGAAATCATAAGTTGACGCATTGCTTGCAGCGTCTACCACTTGAACAGAAATCGTATCTTTATTGGTTACTTCTTCTTGAATGGCAAATGAATTAATGGATGTCGGTAAAGATTCTGATACAGCTTCACCATTAATTAGAACTTGCCAGTATGCAACACCTGTGCCGGCCTCATCAACGAAGTTAGCGACAGAAATAGTTTTTGTTTCGTTATCAAAGTTTACTTCAGCAGTTGGTGCGGCTGTATCCACTTTCACCGGGAATTCGATTGATTGCCATTCGGCACCCTCATAATCGATTACACCGCTTAAACGGATCTTGTAGTCTCCATCAGCGGCTATTTTGTTGTTGATTTTCCCATCCCAGCCATAATTTAAATTATATGTGTAAGGTAGAGTAGTAGCTGAAGATGTATAATGCTTAGTTAGCTCGTTTGCTGTACGAACTGTACGTACAACCTTGCCTTTGCTGTCCACTACCTCCACTTTAAATTGTTTCGCATTACGGAATAGTGAGAACACTGGAATTGCTTTATCTCGAACGCCATCGCCATTAGGAGAGAAACCGAAACGAGCTGGGTCAAAATTTCCGCCGCCATCGATAAACATACCTTGTTCATCTGCTAAAGCAGTATAGCCCCAGTAAGTTAACTCATCCCATGCAAAGTAATCGAAAATGCGGGCATCATCCCATCCGCCATCAAATCCGAAGAATGGAACGGACAATGGAACATTCCCTGTAATTTCTTCATTTGCATCTGTTAGAGTGACAAATCCATCTACAAAGAATCCGTTTTTATAGATCGCACGAATGTCAGCCGGAATATCAGATACATCTGCAGAAACTGTAATTGTTGCTGTTCCATTTGCAGGAATTGTAATAGTTTCAGGAACATTTATATCAGCTTCATCGTCAGTTAATACATATGAACCATAAGTGTTTGGTGCTGTAACGTATAGACCGTCTCCAGCATTAACTGGATAATCAATTTGCAATTGAGTATTTACATTGTACGTTGCTTCATCATCTGAATAGTTTTTCGCTTCTAAAGTGAAGGTGAATTGGTCGTTTTGAATTTCCTTTAATGCAACCTTTCCTTCATTTGTTTTGCTATCTGCAACAACTACATCTGTGGATAGGGCATTTGCAATCTGCATTAAGCCTGCACCTTGGCGGCGAGGCGAAACAAATTCACCTTCATATAATTCGATTGGAGTTGCCGTGTTCATTAATAGATTTTTTGCAAGTTGAACTCGGTCATAACCAGTTAGATTGAATTTAGAGTCAACACGTTCCAGCACCAGGGCACTACCACCTGCAACATGTGGAGAAGCCATAGAAGTACCGCTCATTAAACCATATTTATCATCGTTTAAAGTAGAGAAAATATTGCCGCCCGGTGCAGTAATTTCAGGTTTGAAATCTAGATTCGGCGTTGGCCCCCAAGAAGTAAAGCTGCTCATTTGACCCGCAGTCGGATTTTGAACTTCCATAAAATCGCCTTCGAAGGAAACGGTCACCTTTTGACCATTATCAAGCGCGGTTTTCATTGCGATTCCATCTGTTTGTAAAGTTGACATAAATGGAATTGTAATGGCTGGATCTGAGGCCATATTAATCGTACCATCAGCATTATTGTAAATAATTGCAGCTATAGCACCAGCATTTTGTGCGTTTAATCCTTTTTCGATAAAAGTATTTTCACCGCGTGAAATAAGCGCAACTTTTCCTGTAAAATCTTTGCCTTCAAAGTCGGCTGCAGTACCTAATCCGGCATCCATTATTTCTATCTGCCCAGGTAAAACAGCTTGAGGATCTGCTTCATTTGCCAATAAATAGATTGCACTTCCTGCATTTTCGCCATCAAATTGATAGTTGAAGCTGTATGCAGTAATCATGCTATTTTCGAAGGATGCAACACTAAGTGAGTCGTTCGAAATACCAGGTGATCCAGTTAAACCATAATCTTGATTTTCAGCATATGGATAAAAAATGCCTGAACCATACATATCAGAATTTCCTGAAGAAATCGCAACCATAATACCGTTTTCAGTTGCACGCGTAACAGCCTGCTGTTCAGGGCTGCTTTCATCCACATAACCAGCTGGCGAGCCTAAAGACATGTTCAGTACATCTGCATTTAGTTTAATCGCGTCATCAATTGCTTTAATATAAATATCTCCATAAGTAGAGGAGAATAATGGATCATTGCCGAACACTTTAAGCGCTAAAAGCTGTGCTTCTGGTGCAACCCCTTTAATGCCATTGTTTTCTTCATCGCCGTTCGCAGCAACAGTACCACCAACATGCATACCGTGCATAGAGGCTTCTGGACCTAAATCTAAAATCTCGTGATTTCCATCCATATAGTTATAGCCAAAAGGAACCTTGGCAGTATAGAATTGGCCATTCTCGATGGACCCATCTGCTAATAGTGCGTCAACTTCGCTTTTTGTTAACTCAGCTGTACTATTATCAGTCAAGATCATATCCTTGTGGCTAGGATCGATACCAGTATCAATAATGCCGACAACCATACCTTCACCTTTGTAGCCATAATCATTCCAAGCTTGCTGGGCTTGTACCAATTCTTTTGAGTACACCATATCTGGCGTATACTCGGGTCTTTCGTATTCTGTCGCTTCATAGACAGCTTTAACACCATAAGTGGAAGCAATCTTTTCGACAACTTTTGCTTCTACCTCGGCAGAAAATCCGTTAAATACAACCGTGAAGTTTTTAAGATATTTCATAGAAGGGACAGCTGCTTTTAAATTGGACTTTACATTTTTTTGTTCATTCACAACAGTCGCTTCTAATGATTTTTTTTCAGAAGCTTTTAATTCCTTGTAAAGAAGCCCTTTTTTTGTCGCTTTTTGAATAACCGGTTCACCCTCGAGCTCGATTACGATTCGAACTTTCTCATCGGGATTTTTTGGATTCAGCAAAGATTGAGAAATGTTAACTTCTGTTTTTTCTTGTTGAATGGTAGGTAGATTTTTTAAGCTTTTTGCACTAGCACTTGCGGTACTAATGTTAAAGATTGCGGAACTAAATGACAAAATAAAAATAATTGCCACTAGTAAGGTCTTCCTCAGTTTCATTCAGTTTCCCCCTGTTTCATATGAAAATAGTTATAGAAAAAACTAAATTTAAATCTATTAGCTTTCAATAGTTTTAAGATAGTTAAATCCATTGTTCTTTTATTAGATAAATAGACGAAATATTCCTTTAATTGAATTGTTTTTGATTCAAAAGAATGATATTTTCATATACTTTATAAATCGGAATTCTCATAAAAAAATGGAAAAATTCCAAATTCGGGAAAAAATGTCGAAGGACTGTATATATTTGCTCAATAGATTTATAAAAGTTAGTGCAAAGGGTGTGTGTGGAAGTGGGATAATATATCTGATGGAATGAGAAATAAAAAAGATCTAAGAAGCTGTCCTCTTCTTAGATCTGAATATAATTATATCAATATTATTTTTTTAATTTCATAACGAGCTCTTCATCTGGAGTAACGTAGAGCGTTTTTTGTTCAAAGTAAATCACGAAACCTGGTTTTGCACCATTCGGCTTTTTCACTTGTCGAATCTCTGTGTAGTCGACAGGCACCGACGAAGACTCTCTTGCTTTGCTGAAATATGCGCTTAAAGTAGCCGCCTCAGCCAGTGTTTCCTCATCGGGCTCGTTAGAATGGATAACGACATGGGAGCCGGGAATATCCTTTGTATGCAGCCAAATATCTGTTTTTCTAGCAATTTTAAAGGTTAAATAATCGTTTTGCTTATTATTTTTTCCGACGGATATAGGGATTCCAGTAGATGAAACAAAAGACTCCGGAGAAGGTTTTGTCGGCTTTTTCTTCTTTTTGCTTGCCCGCATTCGAAGATAGCCTTGCTCGGCTAGTTCTTCACGAATTTCTTCAATATCAGCAGGTGATGCCTGGTTTACTTGGGCCATCAACATTTCGAAATATTGAATTTCATTTTCTGTTTTTTCTATTTGGTCTTTTACCATTACAAGCGCATTTTTCGCTTTATTATATCTGCTATAGTAGCTTTGGGCATTTTCGACAGGCGTTTTTCGTTCGCTGATAGGAATCGTAATTTGTTCGCCACTTTCGCTATAGTAATTTGTAACGGTAACTTCCTTCATGCCTTTTTCGAATAAGTACAAATTGGCCATTAATAATTCGCCATAGAGCTGGAATTTATCTAGTTTAGAAGCCTGCTCCAAGTCTTTGTTCAACTTTTTGATTTTGAGTTTTAATTTATTTAGCTCATTTTGAAGCCAACGCTCCAAGTCTCCTGCCTGCTGTTTTACACGATCTCGTTCTGCACGTGCAAAGAATGTCCGGTCTAATAAGATACTTAATGTCTCATAATTTGTTTCTGCACCTTCCAAATGGGATAATTTAGTAGGAGAGAAATAAATTTTTCGATCCGCTTCCAGATAGGTTGGACTTGCACCTTTCACAATTTCATCAATAAAGGAGCGGAAGGACTGGACCTTCTCATTGCCCTCCAGCCTAAATAATAACTCATTGGCATGGGTTGGTGAAAAGCCTTTAAAATGCTCCACGATATCTTTTGCTAAAACTTCTCCTGTGAAAAAGCGTTTTATTTCCTCATCACTTACAAGCAGAGGGTTTACTTTGTTCTGTTCAGGCGGAGTGATATAAAGCTGGCCAGGCAATACTGTACGATAGCTATTGATTGATGGGGGCAAATGCTTTAAGCTATCGATAATTTTATTATTCGCTTGATCAATTAACACAATATTGCTATGTCTTCCCATTATTTCGATTGTCAGTTTACGAAAAACTTGGTCCCCGATTTCATTTTTACTTTCTATATTTAATGTAATTATTCGTTCAAAAGGATCTGTTTCAATCTTATGAATAAAGCCGCCTTCGATGTGTTTGCGAAGGAGCATACAAAACATAGGTGGTTCCGAAGGATTGTCAATTGAATGGTGAGTTAAATGTACTCGAGCATATGATGGGTGAATTGAGCTTAATAATTTATAGTTCTCACCATTTGCGCGAATATGTATGACGATTTCAAGTGAATTTGGTTGGTGTACTTTTGTTATGCGGCCAGTTTCTATTTTTTTTAATTCATTTGTCATTGCAAATGTAAATAATCCATCAAAAGCCATGATTGTGTACCTCTTTTCTAAAAATCAATTTTAAAAATGGTGATTGGGTGTTTTTTGTTATAGAAAGATAAAGTCTATTTTTCATTATACAATAGTTCTGACATGATTCCTCCAATATTTGCTTTTTCGAAACCTCATAGATTAAATCTTTACTTAGATGTGGTATACTTGGAATAGTATGCAAAGAAGGGTGTGATGACCTTGGTGCGTAGTATGACCGGTTTTGGCAGAGGTGTCACAGCTACGAATAATTATCAGCTCACTGTTGAAATTCGATCAGTGAATCATCGGTTTTTAGAAATTTATACGAAGTTCCCCAAAGAGTGGTTTGAAGCTGAAATAGCGGCAAAAAAACAGTTATCCCAATATGTTAAACGCGGAAAAGTAGATGTAGCCATCAATTTAAAAAACCTCGGGAACGAAAATTTATCCATTCAAATTAATTGGCCACTGATTGAAGCTTATAAAGCTGCAAAGGAACAGCTGCAAGAAGTCGTCTCGTTGGAAGAAAAGTGGTCGATGCAAGATATTCTTTCATTAGAGAATGTTTTCTCCTACGAGAAGCAGGAATTATCGCCTGAGGAAATAATGGACGCGATTGAGCATGCGGTGAAAGAAGCGGCAGAAAAGCTGGTTGAAATGCGGATTCAAGAAGGTCAGCAGTTAAAGCAGACCTTGTTAAGCTATAATAGTCAGTTAAAAGAACTAATCCACAATATACGCGAGTTGTCTAGTGAAGCAGTCAATAAGTTTCGTGATAAATTAATCGATCGTTTAAGGGAAATCGGCAACCTGGAGATACTTGAGGACCGATTGCTGGCAGAAATCGCGATTTTTGCTGAAAAGGTTGATATTGCAGAAGAGCTCGATCGTTTGGATAGTCATTTTAAACAAATGGAAACTACAATAGAGGAATCGGGTTCAATAGGGCGTAAATTGGATTTTTTAATGCAGGAAATGCATCGTGAAATTAATACAATTGGTTCTAAAAATCAAAATTCCGAAATTTCTATTGCAGTGGTTCAAGCTAAAACTATTTTAGAAAAAATGCGTGAACAAGTACAAAATATTGAATAATAAATTTAGTAGGAAGAAAAAGTCCCCACTAAGTGATTTTTTACTTTATACTGTAATAATCATTAAAAAAATGCTGTAAAGAAGTAGTAAGGGAGAAGCAGAGAACAATGAGAAAAGAACGAGGTTTATTAATTGTTCTATCAGGCCCATCTGGTGTCGGTAAAGGAACAGTACGGAAAGAACTTTTTTCAAAGGCCGGCACTAATTATGAATATTCGATTTCAATGACAACTCGCGCTCCACGTGAAGGTGAAATTGATGGAGTCGATTATTTCTTCAAATCGCGGGTGGAATTTGAAGCGCTGATTGAAGAAGGCGGCTTATTAGAGCATGCTGAGTTTGTAGGCAACTATTATGGTACTCCGCTTGCCTATGTTAATGAAACATTGGATGCAGGACGTGATGTATTTTTGGAAATAGAGGTACAAGGAGCTGCACAAATCCGTGAAAAAGCACCGGAAGCTCTTTTCATCTTCCTGGCGCCGCCTAGTATTTCAGAGTTGCAAAATCGTTTAATCGGACGCGGTACTGAAACGGAAGAAATTATTAAAAAGAGAATTGATACGGCACGCAATGAGCTTGAAATGATGAGTTTATATGATTATGTGGTTGAAAATGATGAAATTCAAAACGCATGTGATAAAATAAATGCTATCATTGTTGCGGAGCACTGCCGCCGTGAACGTATTGAAAAAACTTATTTGTCTATGTTGAGAGGAGAATAAAATATATGTTATACCCATCTATTGACGCTTTAAAAAGTAAAATCGATTCAAAATATTCTTTAGTGAGCTTAGCTTCGAAACGCGCTCGCCAAATGCAGGAAGAAGGCGATGAGCAGTTAGCAAAATACGTTTCGTACAAACCAGTAGGTAAAGCTCTGGAAGAAGTAGCAGCTGGCGTACTTAAAAAAGAAAAACAAGACGAGTCAACTGTTTACGAGGACGAAGTTTAAAATTATATTTATTTTTTGTTTGTAGATATGTTGTAATCAGCTAGCTCCCGAAGAATTATTCTTTGGGAGCTTGTCATTTGAAAGGAGATAAGCTATGCAAAAAAATATTTTGCTTTGTGTATCAGGCGGGATTGCAGTTTATAAAGCAGTAGCACTTGTGAGTAAATTAACAAAAGCCAATTTCAATGTAAAAGTTATGATGACCGCATCTGCAAGGGAGTTCGTCACTCCCCTTAGTTTTCAAGTTATGTCAAAAAATGATGTTTACTTCGATACTTTTGATGAGAAGGATTCAAGTAAAATTGCGCATATCGATTTAGCTGATTGGGCGGATTTAATTCTCGTTGCACCAGCCACTGCAAACGTTATTGGTAAACTTGCAAATGGAATTGCCGATGATATGGTGACTACTGCTTTACTAGCTGCTACATGTCCTGTTTGGCTAGCTCCTGCCATGAACGTACATATGTATGATCATCCTGCTGTAAAACGAAATATCGCGCGGCTAGCGGAGGATGGCTGTTCCTTTATCGAGCCATCTGAAGGTTTTTTAGCCTGCGGGTACGTAGGAAAAGGTCGTTTAGAAGAACCAGAAAAAATTACACAAATTGTGGTCGACTTTTTTAATAAAGAAACAAAAAGTAAATGATCACAGTTGCACAAGTTATCGTGGATGTCGCTGCCTATCCAGTCGACCGCCCTTTCGATTATTTAGTGCCTGCTGATATGACACAAATTATCGAAACTGGCTGTCGTGTTAAAGTACCCTTTGGACCACGAAATGTACTCGGATTTGTTGTAGCGATCAAAAACGAAACCGATGTCCCAATTGAAAAAATCAAACCTATTGCAGAGATTCTGGATATTGAGCCTGTTTTGACGGAAGAGATGCTAGAGCTTGCAAAGTGGTTGAAAAATGAAACAATCTGCTATGAAATCGATGCCCTGCAAGTGATGCTTCCTTCGGCATTAAGAGCAAAATATGAAAAAATCATTAACTTACAAACGGACGTTGAACTTTTACCCCCAGAATTGCGTGAAGTCTTCGGATCTGCCCAGCACGCAAATGTAAAAGAGTTTGAAAAAAATAATTTACTTCCTGTTCTCAAGCAAGCCTTAAAAAATAAACAGGTTTCAATAGAAAATGTCGTTAAACAAAAAGGAAAAATAAAAGAGGTCCGAAAAGTTCAAATTACAGAAGATCTTCATAAGTTATCGGAAATTCATCAACAAATTTCAAATCGTGCCAAGAAGCAAAAGCAACTCGTAGAATGGATGCTGAATCATTCGGGCGAAATAATGAATCCAGAAGTTATCTATAAAGAAGCAAATGCGTCATCTCAAGTTCTAAATGCAGTCATAGATTTAGGAGCGGCTGCTTTTGTTCATCAAGAGGTATACAGAGATCCGTTTACAAAGGAAGTCCAAAAGACGAATTTTTTAAATTTAACAGATGAACAATCCTTTGCATTAAATCAAATTATGGCGTCCATTGATGAAAGAAAGCCTGAAACCTTCTTGTTGCACGGGGTCACGGGCAGTGGGAAAACAGAAGTATATCTGCAAACAATCGCAAAGGTTCTAAGTGATGGAAAAGAGGCAATTATGCTCGTTCCTGAAATTTCCTTAACACCGCAAATGACAGAGCGCTTTCGTTCCCGATTTGGTGAATTAGTAGCAGTGCTGCACAGCGGCTTATCAGTTGGCGAAAAATACGATGAGTGGAGAAAAATACATCAAGGAAAAGTAAAAGTTGTAGTAGGAGCTCGTTCTGCTGTTTTTGCACCCTTTGAAAATGTCGGAATCATTATCTTAGATGAAGAGCATGAATCAACTTATAAACAAGAAGACTCACCGAGATACCATGCCAGGGATGTTGCGATATGGCGCGGCAAGTTTCATCAATGTCCAGTAATCCTGGGGAGCGCAACGCCGTCCCTCGAATCTTTTGCGCGGGCAAAGAAAAATGTTTATAAGCTGCTGACATTAAAAGATCGTGCATTAAAGCAAGCATTGCCCGAGGTACAAATTGTTGATATGCGAGATGAACTGAAAAAAGGCAATCGCTCAATGTTCTCTAAAAGCTTGATGGATTCTATTCAAGCTCGTCTAGATAGAAAAGAACAAATTGTCCTATTTTTAAATCGCCGAGGTTACTCGTCCTTCGTCTTATGCCGAGATTGCGGTACTGTGCTGCAATGCGAAAATTGTGATATTTCATTAACCTATCATCGAAAAAATGAAAAATGCAAATGTCATTATTGCGGCTATGAAATCCATGTCCCAAAGACTTGCCCGCAATGTCAAAGTGAACATATCCGATTTTTCGGTACAGGAACTCAAAAGGTAGAAGAAGAGTTAGCTAAATTCTTCCCTGGAGTCAGAGTGCTGCGGATGGATGTTGATACGACAAGAGCAAAAGGCTCTCATGAACAATTATTGGATGCATTTGGACAAGGGGAAGCAGATATATTACTTGGAACCCAGATGATTGCAAAGGGTCTTGATTATCCCAATATTACATTAGTAGGGGTATTAAGTGCTGATACATCACTTCATTTACCGGATTTCCGTGCGGCTGAAAAAACATTCCAGCTGTTGACGCAGGTAAGTGGACGGGCAGGAAGGCATGAAAAGCCGGGGGAAGTAGTTGTTCAAACTTATACCCCGGAACACTATGCAATTGAATTATCTGAAGCGCAAGACTATGAACCTTTCTATGAACGTGAAATGCATATGCGCCACCAAGCAGGCTATCCTCCCTATTATTACTTGGCATTAATCCAAGTCTCTCACGAGGATGTGTTAATGGCAGCGGATTATGCAGGAAAAGCAGTAGAGTGGCTGCGTTCACAGCTTTCCTTTAATGTTTCAATAATAGGACCTACTGCTGCCGGGATCAGCCGTCTCCAAAATAGATATCGCTATCAATGTTTGATAAAATACAAAATAGAGCCAGATTTAATCCCGACCTTATTGCAATTGATCAAGATTTATCGATCGGATTGGATTAAAAAAGGTATTAATTTGACCGTAGATTTAGATCCCAACATGATTTAAACAGATAAGTAGAGTCATTTGTGATTTTACATTATTCTCATAATAACAAGCTTAGAGAAGTGCAGAAAGAGGTAAACTAATAATGGCAATTAGAGAAGTAGTGAAGCATCCAGCAAAGGTGCTTACAACAAAATGTAAAGAAGTAACAGAGATAAATGAAGAAATAATTACACTTCTTGATGATTTATATGACACGATGGTGGAGCATGATGGAGTCGGGATTGCAGCTCCGCAAATTAACGTTCCATTGCGAGTTGCAATTGTAGAACTTGGTGAAGAACGCGATATTTTAGAAATGATTAACCCAACTGTATTGGAAACTTCCGGAGCAGAAGTTGATATAGAGGGATGTTTAAGCTTCCCAAATCTTTTTGGTGAAGTAGAACGCCCAACTTACGTGAAAATAGAAGCTTGCGATCGTGAAGGCAGAGTCTATGAATTAGAAGCTGGAGGCTTTGATGCTCGTGCAATTCTTCATGAAATCGATCATTTAGATGGAATACTATTTGATTCGAAATTAATTCGAGTTGTAACAGAGGAAGAGTTAGCTCAAATGTATGGCGAGGAGGAGTAAGGATGACTTCAGTTGTATTTATGGGGACACCCGATTTTTCTGTCCCGATATTACGAATGATTCACGAGGAAGGGTATGAAGTATTGGCAGTTGTGACTCAGCCTGATCGTCCAGTCGGTCGCAAGAAAGTATTGACACCGCCTCCCGTGAAAGCGGAAGCTGTACGTTTGGGACTGCCTGTAATTCAACCGGAAAAGCTGCGTAACTCAGAAGAACTGCAAGAAATTCTAGCTTTAAATCCAGATATCGTGATTACGGCTGCTTTTGGTCAAATTCTGCCAAAAGATTTACTGGAGGCACCTCGTTTTGGCTGCATCAATGTCCATGCATCCCTATTGCCAAAATATCGTGGGGGGGCACCGATTCATCAAGCAATCATTGATGGGGAAGAAAAAACAGGTGTCACAATCATGTATATGGCCGAAAAACTTGATGCAGGGGATATTATTACCCAACGTGCAATTGCGATTGAGGACGAGGATAATACTGGAACAATGTTTGAGAAGTTAAGTGTTGTAGGCAGAGACTTATTAATGGATACATTGCCTTTGATTATTGAAGGGAAAAATGAACGAATTCCTCAAGACGAGGAAAAGGTTACCTTTGCTCATAATATTTCGCGAGAACAAGAGCGAGTTAATTGGTCAAATAGTGCAAGAGCAGTATTCAATCAAGTACGTGGTCTGACGCCTTGGCCAACAGCTTATACAAAGTTCCAAGGGGAAAATGTGAAATTATGGTCTGTTAAAGAAGGCGATAGTCTAACGAATCAATCACCAGGTCAGGTTATCAAAATTAACAAGGATAGCTTTGAAATTGCTGCTGGGGATGGAAAGTCCATTGTGATTTGCGAATTGCAGCCTGCGGGCAAAAAGCGTATGACGGCTCAAGATTACCTGCGTGGAACAGGATCGAAATTAGCGATAGGGGACCAATTTGAATGACGAAAAAGAAAGAACAAATATGGGACGGCAATGTTCGTGATGCAGCCTTATCTATTCTTTTAGCCGTAGATAAACATCAAGCATACAGCAACCTATTACTCAATCAAACCATCAATAAATATAAAATCGATGCAAAAGATCGTGCGCTAATAACTGAATTGACGTATGGCACACTCCAGCATAAATATACACTTGATTTTTATTTAGAGCCGTTTATCAGAGGAAAGATGGACCTTTGGGTAAAGTGGCTTCTTCGACTTTCACTATATCAAATGGAATATTTGGATCGGGTTCCAGACCATGCAGCGGTCAATGAAGCGGTTGAGATTGCAAAACGTAGAGGACATAAAGGAATAGCAGCAGTTGTAAATGGTATTTTGCGATCCATTTTAAGACAAGGCGTCCGTTCCACTAGCGAAATCACTGATCCGACAAAACGTTTAGCGATTGAAACAAGCCATCCGGAATGGTTAGTCGAGCGCTTTGTAGCAGCTTATGGGATGGAAAAAACAGCTGAAATGCTGCAGGAAAATAATGTACCGCCGCTTAACTCTGTTCGTGTTAATACATCCAGAACAACAGTTGAAGAAGTAATCACGCTTTTAGCAGAAGAAGGTGTGGAGGCTCAGCAAAGCAAGGTAATCCCTGAATGCCTTCACCTCATTACTGGGCAAGCTTCTAGAACAAAAGCGTTTAAAGAAGGGTATATTACAATTCAAGATGAAAGTTCTATGATGCCGGCTAATGCGCTTAATCCACAGCCGGGATGGCGCGTACTGGATATGTGTGCAGCTCCGGGCGGCAAAACGACGCATATGGCAGAGAAGATGAATAATGAAGGCTCGATTTTGGCAACAGATATTCATCCGCATAAGTTGGATCTGATAGATGAAACGAGCACTCGTCTAGGATTAAATATTATTCAAACTGCGCCGGTTGATGGACGAAAAGCGGCAGAATTTCTACAGGCGGAATCTTTTGATGCCGTATTAGTGGATGCACCGTGTTCAGGTTTAGGGGTAATGAGACGCAAACCTGATATTAAATATACAAAACGCGAAGAAGATCTTTCGAGACTTCATACGATCCAGCTCGAGCTTCTAGATAATGCAGTGAAGGTTCTTAAAAAGGGTGGACGTTTGGTTTATAGTACTTGTACTGTAAATAAAGAGGAAAATGAAGAAACTGTTCAAGCCTTTTTGGCGTCTCATCCAGAAATAGAGTCAGTTCCACTAGAAAATTTACCGAAAGAACTTTTAGAAAAAAGCCAGGGTGGCATGCTACAAGTATTCCCTCAAGATATTGGGAGCGATGGTTTTTTTGTAGCAGCATTTCGAAAAAGCGCACAAGATTAGACATAAAAAGGAGATTCCGAAGCACTAATGGAAGAAAATAAAGTTAATGAACGTATACAAGACTTGGTAGAAGAGGCTGAAAAAAAGCCTTTGCGTCGCGAGAAGAAAGAAAAACCACAATTAAAAGAATCAATCTATTCATTACGCCCTGACCAATTGGAAGAATGGCTGACAGCAAATGGAGAAAAAGCATTTCGTGCTGGACAAATTTATGAATGGCTATATGAAAAGCGTGTGAAAACTTTTGATGAAATGTCAAACTTATCAAAAGCATTGCGCGAAAAACTTGCAGAGAATTTCTTATTAACTACTCTTTCAACAATTATCAAACAAGAATCAAAAGATGGCACAATCAAGTTTTTATTCCAGCTTCAAGATGGCTATTCCATTGAAACGGTTTTAATGCGTCATGAATATGGAAATTCTGTTTGTGTAACAACACAGGTAGGCTGCCGTATCGGTTGTACGTTTTGTGCATCCACTCTTGGTGGGTTAAAACGTCACCTGCTGGCTGGAGAAATTGTTGAGCAGGTTGTGAAAGTACAAAGAGAGCTAGATGAAGCAGGGGACCGTGTGTCGCATATCGTAATCATGGGCATCGGTGAACCATTCGATAACTATGATGCGATGATGAACTTCTTGAAAATTATTAATAATGATAAAGGTTTAAACATCGGTGCACGCCATATAACTGTTTCGACATCAGGAATTGTGCCGAAAATTTACAAGTTTGCCGATGAGGAATTACAGATTAATTTCGCAGTTTCTCTACATGCACCAAACCAAGAAGCGCGCCAAAAATTAATGCCGATTGCTCGTGCCTATAAATTAGATGAGCTGCTTGAAGCTGTACGCTATTACACGAAAAAAACAGGACGTCGTGTAAGTTTCGAATATGGCTTAATGTCAGGTGAAAACGATTCGGTGGAAGTCGCCGAAGAATTAGCGGATTTAATCAAGGGCATTAAATGTCATGTAAACTTAATCCCTATTAACTATGTACCTGAGCGTGATTATATCCGTACTTCACGCAATAGTATTTTTGCCTTTGAAAAAACTTTAAAGAAACGTGGTATTAACGTAACAATTCGACGTGAACAAGGTGCTGATATTGCAGCAGCATGTGGTCAATTACGTGCACAAGAACGTCAAGAAGAAACAAAGTAGGCAGGTGACTTATGTGAAGTTTACAGTCGAAAGTGATATAGGACGTAAACGAATGGTTAATGAAGATCGGGTTGCTTTTATTGAGCATCCCGATCGCTTTAAGCTCGCCATTTTAGCGGATGGTATGGGTGGTCATAATGCAGGCGATGTAGCAAGCGAAATGGCGATTGAAGAAATGAGAGCTTATTTTCTTAACGCAAGCTTAACGCAACTTGATTCTAAAGAAACGAAAGAACAATGGATGCTCGAAACGATTCAATCCGTTAATGAAAAGATCTACACCCATTCTTTAACAAATGAAAGCTGTAAAGGAATGGGCACTACATTAATTGCGATGCTTATTGATGGACAAGACTGTTTAATCGGCCATATTGGAGATAGCAGGGTCTATTATTTCACTTCGGAAACCGTTTCTTTGATCACGAGAGATCATTCATATGTTAATTTTCTTGTGGAATATGGGGAAATAAGTGAAGAAGAAGCAGCCAATCATCCTCAAAAGAACTTTATCGTTAAGTCACTTGGGACGGAAAGTTCCATTGAACCAGACTTTTATGAACTTCATCTGGAACCTGCATCCAATGTAGTAATTTGTTCTGATGGATTAAGCAATAAACTAACTACCGAAGAGATGGCTGCCATTTTGACTTTACCATTATCGATTGATGAAAAAGGCAAAAAGTTAATACAGCTCGCCAATGATTCTGGTGGAGAAGATAATATTTCAGTGATTTTATTAGCAAATGATGAGGAGGTGTAAAAGATGATAGAAGGAAAAAGAATAAATGACCGTTATAAGATTTTAGACCTTATTGGTGGGGGCGGGATGTCAAATGTGTATTTAGCACATGATATGATTCTCAATCGTGATGTAGCTGTGAAGATACTGCGTTATGATGCTGCAAATGAAGAGGAATTCCATCGCCGTTTCCAAAGAGAGGCTTTATCAGCTACCAGCCTTACACATCCTAATATTGTGAGTATCTATGATGTCGGTGAAGATCAGGATATGCATTACATCGTGATGGAATATATAAAAGGCAAAACATTAAAACAATACATAAATGAGTTTTCGCCTTTAACACCTGCCAGAAGTGTTCAAATCATGAAGCAATTAACATCAGCGATTGCTCATGCACACGAAAATCAAATTATTCACCGTGATATTAAACCCCAAAATATATTAGTTGATCATGAAGGGGATGTAAAAGTAACCGATTTTGGAATTGCTACATCCTTAACTGCAACGAGCTATACAAAAACAAATTCTGTTATTGGGACAGTGCATTATTTATCTCCCGAACAGGCTCGTGGAGGAACTGCTACAAATCAATCTGATATTTATGCGCTTGGTATCGTGCTGTATGAATTATTAACGGGTGAACTTCCGTTTTCCGGAGAGTCTGCAGTATCGATTGCATTAAAGCATTTACAGACTGAAACGCCATCAATCAGAGCATTGGATGCATCGATACCACAAAGCTTGGAGAATGTCGTGTTAAAGGCTACTGCCAAAAATCCACTGCATCGCTATGCATCGGTGGAAGAAATGGAGGAGGACCTTCAAACAGTTTTATCCCCTAGCCGCAGCAATGAAAAGAAATTCGCGCCGCCAATTGATGATGATGAAACAAAAGCAATGCCAGTTATCAAGGAACCATTGCCAATCGGCGATATAGCAAATACGAAAATCTTATCGCAAGAAACTGGTAAAATTGAAAAAGTAGAACCTGCAAAAAATCACAAGAAAAAGAAAAAAGAACCAAAAGCAGGAAAGAAAAAGAAAAGCCGCGGGAAAATCTGGGGCATTATAATTGCTTCGATTTTAATTATTATTTTAGCCGCGATTTTGTTGTTTAACCTACTAAGTCCAAAACAAGTTGAAATACCTCAAGTGGCTAATTTAGAAGTGGACGAAGCAATTGAATTGCTTGAAACTTCGGGCTTTACTATTGGTGAAACAAAAGAAAAACATTCGGAAGATGTCGAAAAAGGGCTTGTAGTCGAAACGAATCCAAAGGCTGGTCTAACACGTGTTGAAGGTACAGAAATAGATTTATATGTGAGTCTGGGTACCGAAACAGTTCCAATGGATGATTATGTAGGGAAGCAGATTGACCAGGTGACATCATTCCTTGAAAATAGTGACTTTAAGTTTCGCGTAGTAAGTGAAGAATCCAGTGAATCAGAGGGCACAATCATTGCTCAGGAGCCAAGCGGCGGAGAAGAAGTTGTTCCAGGAGAGACGGAAATTGTGTTAACGGTCAGCCAAGGAAAAAGCTATGGAACAGTGGAGGACCTTTCTGGATATAATAAAGCCTCGTTAAAAGGGTATGAACAACGTTCCGGCTTTAAGATCGATATATCTGAAGATTATTCGGATGATGTTCCGGCTGGAGAAGTCATTGAACAATCTCCTGATGCAAATAAAAGCTTGGAGCTAGGCGGCAAAATTCATGTGGTTATCTCGAAAGGTCCGAAAGAAAAGGAATCTAAAATGTATTACAAAACGATTAACATTCCTTATGAGCCAATTCAATTAGGCGATAAACAACAGGTTCGAATCTTTATTCAAGATAAAACACATACGATGGTCGAGCCTTTTGCTGAATTTACCATTACAGAGGATACTACTTATAAGCTCGAATTAGAAATTACCGAAGATCAACCAGCGGCATATCGAATAGAACGTGATGCGATGAGGATTGATGAACAAACGATTCCATATGACAAAGTTGAGGAGTGAAACAATGGCTCAAGGCCAAATTCGTAAAGCCTTAAGTGGTTATTATTATGTCTATTACAATGGAGAATTAGTACAATGCCGCGGTCGCGGTGTTTTCCGGAATCGGGGAGAATCACCGCTGGTTGGCGACTTTGTTGATTTTACCAAAGAAGGAGAATCGGATGGAACAATCATGAAAATCCATCCGAGAACGAATGAACTTGTACGTCCGCCTATAGCGAATATTGACCAAGCACTATTGGTGTTTTCGGTCAAGGAACCGGACTTTAATACGATATTATTGGATCGCTTTTTAGTCGTTTTGGAGTCTTTCCAAGTTGAGCCCATTATTTGTTTAACGAAGATGGATTTATTGACTGAAGAGGAACGAACAGGCTTACAAAGCTATATTGATGATTATAAGGCGATTGGATATGAAATCATCGAAACGTATAAAGAGGATTCCTCCCTATTAGATCGCCTGCAGCCAATACTGAAAGGAAAAACATCCGTTTTAGCAGGTCAGTCCGGTGTTGGTAAATCGACTTTATTAAATACATTATTGCCTGGATTAGAGCTGGAAACGGGTGTTATTTCTCAAAGTCTTGGTCGGGGTAAACATACAACCCGTCATGTAGAATTAATCGAAGTTTGTGATGGCTTATTAGCTGATACACCAGGATTTAGCTCCTTTGATTTTGATACAATTGAAAAGGAAGAATTAACTTCGTGTTTCCCTGAATTCAGCCGATTGAGTGAAGGCTGCAAGTTTAGAGGGTGCTTACATATAAAGGAGCCGAAATGTGCAGTAAAAGAAGCGCTTGAAACAGGAGAAGCAAAGAATTATCGTTACGAGCATTATCAACAGTTTTTACAAGAAATTATTGATCGAAAGCCGAGGTATTAGTGATGATTAAGATTGCACCATCCATATTGTCAGCAGATTTTGCTAAGTTAGGAGAAGAAGTGAAAGAAGTTGAAGCAGCTGGGGCAGAGCTTATCCATATTGATGTAATGGATGGGCATTTTGTACCCAATATTACAATGGGCCCTATTGTTGTAGAAGCTTTGCGTCCTGTTACACAATTACCCCTTGATGTTCATTTAATGATTGAAAACCCAGATAATTATATCGAACAATTTGCGAAAGCTGGGGCAGACTATATTTCTGTGCATGTAGAGGCTTGCAGACATTTGCATCGTACAATTCAGCTAATTCGTTCATTTGGTGTCAAGTCAGGTGTTGTATTAAATCCACACACACCGATTGAGTCGATTCAACATGTTTTGGAAGATATCGATTTTGTCTTATTTATGACTGTAAATCCAGGGTTTGGAGGGCAAAAATTCATTTCTTCTGTTGTTCCTAAAATTGAAGCACTTTCAAAAATCATAAAAGAGCGCGGACTGAGTATTGAAATTGAAGTAGATGGCGGAATTACGGCCGAAACAATTGGTTTGTGTGCGAAAGCTGGTGCGACAATGTTTGTAGCAGGTTCGGCAATTTATAATAAAGATGATCGTGCAAAAGCTATACAAGAGATTAAAACAGCTGGTGAGGCTGTATTACAATAATGACGTGCATTGTTATTTGTTCAGGTGGGCCAAAGCGTGAACTTTGCGCATTTGATGAATTTATTTCTCCAAATACACGTTTTATAGGTGCAGATAGAGGCGCTCTTTATTTAATAGAAGAAGGGGTTATTCCACTTGAAATTGTTGGTGATTTTGATTCATTATCAGATGAAGAGTGGCAAAGAGTATCCAATATCGCACTTAAGGTTGAAAAGGTTCAAGCGGAAAAAGATGATACAGATACGGATTTAGCGCTGTTAAAGGCGGTATCATATAATCCATCAGAAATCTATATAACAGGTGTAACCGGAGGCAGGCTCGATCATTTTGAAGCTGCTCTGCGTTCTATGTACCGTTTTCAAGTAAAGAATCCGCATATTCACATAAAAATTATAAACTCTCATAATGAAATTAGCATACTATTGCCTGGGGAACATACTATAATACGAGATGAAAAGTTTCGATATATTTCATTTTTTGCTTACGAAAATGAAGTAGAAAATGTGACAATACGAGGTCTAAAATACGAGACTACAAACGATTGCATTGAAATTGGTACTTCTCGCTTTACTAGTAATGAATTGATTTCCAGCCTTGGGTATATCTCCTTTTCATCAGGCATATGTTTAATGATAAGAAGCAGTGACTAAAAAGGAGGGCCAGCATTTGAGAGTTTATACATTTCAATTGCCGAAATTTGTTAGTAGTCTTACACGCAGTTGCATTAATTTATTTACAGGCGGCGGAAAGAAGAAGAAAAAGGAATAGTCCAGCATTTCTGTGCAATTGCTTACAACCCAAGCCCCTCACCTAATTAGTAGGATGACAGATTCCAAATGTTGGGTGGGGGTACCTGTAAGCACTTGCGAATTTGCTTTTTGGCCAATATAAATATTGGTTACATAAGTGGTGTCACAGGTAGCCAATTATTGCATATTGGTCATGAACTTTTACAACAAAATATGCAATTTTTTCAGCTATTTTTGGTGCGCTTAACTTAAGTTCAATCAACGGGGACGAAAGAGCAAACGAAAATTTGAGTTTTAATGTTCTTATTCCTTCATCTATGTGTGTTTCGCCAGTCCCCTATAGATTGGATTTTATTGTATCGCCTTGAGAGTAAATCAGATGCATCAACCCAGAAATCGATAGTATAAAAGAACTGTCCGTATTAGTTATGGGCAGTTCTTTTTATCGTCTGGATAATGGCCAAAAATAAAAAACATCAATTTTTACAAATGTAAAAATCGATGTTTTAAAATACGATTAAACGCGTTCAACTTTACCAGATTTAAGCGCACGAGCAGAAACCCATACACGTTTTGGTTTACCGTTCACTAAAATACGAACTTTTTGTAAGTTTGCACCCCAAGTACGTTTGTTAGCGTTCATTGCGTGTGAACGATTGTTGCCTGAACGAGTTTTTCGACCAGTTACTACACATTGTTTAGGCATGTATATTCCCTCCTTACAGATGAATCTGAAAGATTGTTTTTCAGTTCTTTATTTCACATACTTTAATAATTTAACATAGACAGGAATCCTATGCAATAGTTTTCACATAACCTTTCAAGAAAAAATCCTTTACACCATGTAAAAGAGCGTTAAAAATGGAAAAGCTATAGAAAAAGAACTATTATAGAAAGAAAAGCGGAAGGTGCTCGCAAGCCTCCGACAACAACTGGAAGAATCGGCAAAAGGACGCTATTTGGCCTTGCAGGCGATGCTGAAGTTGTCGAGGAGCTAGCACCTGAAGCTGGAGAAAGAAAAGCGGAAGGTGCTCGCAAGCCTCCGAGTCGACGAAAGCGCAACGTCCTGTTGCATCGTCGACATGACTCACATCCTGTGAGCCCCAACAACTGGCCGACAAAAAAGCCACACGCGCGTGAATTGTCGGCACTTGCACATCATGGTTGCCTGAGGAGCAAGCACCTGAAGCAGGACACTGTTCAAGTACTGTAAATGAATTGCTAAAGCCAACGGTATAAAAGATTTGCGAAAATATAGATAAAAATGAAATACTAGACAATATGTAGACGAATACCAAGGTTTTCTTTTATAATCAATTTTTGTGTAGTACAATAGAATTTAGTGAAAATGAGCCAAGGGGGCAAAGTCATGTCAGTAGAAATTAATAATGATTTCGGCCATATTG
>Ga0182747_1000655_pt1 | contig 31123 bp, 26 predicted proteins | sample eDN3rd30CBELigBY_FD_128526 | JGI IMG/M metagenome (GOLD analysis project Ga0182747, IMG submission 128526) | Enriched backyard soil microbial communities from Emeryville, California, USA - eDNA 3rd pass 30_C BE-Lig BY (version 2) (version 2) | ecosystem: Environmental > Terrestrial > Soil >... | reverse complement strand
TGTGTTCACGGCAATGTGTCCGCAGGTGTCCGCCAGCTGTCCGCGATTTCCGACGGACACATTCCGCTGCCGTTGCCCGGGTGCCCCAATCGCGGCGTTTTTCCGAGAAAACTCGCCTTTTTCGGTCGTTGGCACACCCTGTGCAAAGTAGAGCGCAGGCGGCCACCCGGACAGGCCGATGGGAGGACGGACATGCGGCTACCGAGCACTCGATTCCTGGGCGATGCGTTGCCGACCACGATCAGTGCCGGCGCGGTCGCGTTACTGCTGTTGTCCATTTCGGCGAGGCCGGCGGCTGCGCAGACCGGGATCGAGCCGGACCGGAATGGCTATCTCGAAATGCTGCTTGTGCAGCACGACGTGCGTTACGCACTGCAGACGGATGAATGGCAGTCGGTCGGTTGTCCTTTCGCCAATACAGCGCCCCAATCTTCCACTGGCTCAGCGCATGGGCTCTCTACCGATGCAAAGCCTGAAGTCGTCGTCGCCAAGCCAGTCGCACAGGAACGTGCCGCCACGCAGGAGCAGGCACGATGATGTCGGCGATGCCTTCTTCCGACGGCGTCAAAGTCACGCCGATCCGTGATACCTCGGGACAGGACCGGCCGGTCGATCCGCGCCCGGCACTCAAGAAGCGGCGCTACAAGTTCATCGCAGCAGTTTGTGGTGGCGCGTTGCTGCTGCTCGTCCTCGTTCTCGTCGTGCGCAGCTGGCTTGGTGCGGAAGTGTCGATACCGCGCGAGCGGGTCCGTATCGCGGAGGTGACGCGCGGCAGCTTCATTCGTGACGTTTCTGCGCAAGGCACAGTCGTTGCGGCTGTCAGTCCGACGCTGTTCGCGGTTGCCCCCGGTACGGTCCATTACCTCGTGCAGGCGGGCGACACGGTGACGAAAGGGCAGGCGATCGCACAGGTCGACAGCCCCGAGCTGCGCAACGAGCTGGAGCGCGAGCAGGCCACGCTCGCCAGCCTCGAAGTGGCCGTGCAGCGGCAGAGTATCGATACGCGACGGCAACTGCTCGGCAACCAGCAGACCATCGACCTTGCGAATGTCACCATTCAGGCCGCGCAACGTGAGCAGCGGCGTGCCGAAGATTCGTGGGGCAAGCATCTGATCAGCGAGCGCGACTACGAAAAGGCGCGCGACGATGCAGTGGCCGCCGCGGTGAATCACAAGCACGCCGTCGAGACGGCCGGCCTGCAGAAGGAAAGTCTGGAGTTTGAGCTGCGCGCACGACGGCTCGAGCGCGATCGTCAGCGGCTGGTCGTCGAGGATCTGCAACGACGGGTTGCGGACCTGGAGATCAAGTCGCCGGTGAACGGCATCGTGGGAACGCTGGCGGTGAACGAGCGGGCGACGGTGCCGATCAATGCCGCCGTGATCACCGTGGTCGACCTGACGGCGTTCGAGATCGAGTTCCAGGTACCGGAAAGCTACGGCGACGATCTTGGGTTGGGGATGGACGCGGAAGTGCAATACGCGGCACGGAAGTACGCCGCAAAAGTAAGCGCGGTGTCGCCCGAGGTGAAGCAGGGACAGGTGAGCGGCCGCCTGCGCTTCTCGGGCGATGTTCCGCAGGGGCTGCGGCAGAATCAGCGGCTGTCGGCGCGCATCGTCCTGGAGTCGCGCGACAACGTCCTCAAGGTGCCGCGTGGGCCGTTCCTCGACAGCAGCGGTGGCCGCATCGCCTACGTGGTTCGCGACGACATCGCCACGCGGGTGCCGATCCAGGCCGGTGCGACCAGCATCGCCGAGGTCGAGATCCTGCAGGGCCTGTCGAGCGGCGACCAGATCATCATTTCCAACCTGAGCGAGTTCGAGCGCGTCCAAACCGTGAGACTGACGGACTAAGGCGCCAGGGATCGCGGCTCATATCACTCTCACCCACCAGCAGGACCCACCATGCTCTCCATGCACAACATCGGTAAAGTCTTCCGCACCGAGCTCATCGAGACCCATGCGCTGCGCGATTTCAGCCTGAACGTGAAGGAAGGCGAGTTCGTGGCGGTGACCGGGCCGTCCGGCTCCGGCAAGACCACGTTCCTGAACATCGCCGGCCTGCTCGAGACCTTCGATTCGGGCACTTACAAGCTGGACGGTGAGGATGTCAGTCGCCTGTCCGACGACGCGCGCTCGCGCATTCGCAACCAGAAGATCGGTTTCATCTTCCAGAGCTTCAACCTGATCCCGGACCTGGATCTGTTCGACAACGTGGACGTGCCGCTGCGCTATCGCGGCTTCAACGCGCCGGAGCGCAAGAAGCGCATCACCGATGCGCTGGAATTGGTGGGGCTGGCCTCGCGCATGAAGCACATTCCGGCACAGCTCTCCGGCGGTCAGCAGCAACGCGTCGCCATTGCTCGCGCGCTGGCTGGATCGCCACGCTTTCTGCTGGCGGACGAGCCGACCGGCAACCTGGATTCGTTGATGGCGCGGCAGGTGGTCGATCTGCTCGATGACATCAATCGGCGCGGCACCACTATCGTGATGGTCACGCACGATCCGGAGCTGGCGCGCCGTGCGCATCGCAATATTCACGTGATGGACGGTCAGGTAACCGATCTGCAACCGCACGCGGCGAAGCCGCTGGTGCGGCCGGACGCCGTTGCCGCGGGAGCCTGACATGTTCGCCTATCACCTTCGTCTCGCTCTGAAGAGTCTGCGGCGCACGCCGGTGGTCGCAGCGCTGATGATCGGCGCGATCGCTCTCGGCGTGGGCGTCTGCATCACCACGCTGACGGTCTATCGGCTCATGTCGGGCAATCCGATCGAGCATCGCAACGACGTGCTGTACACCGTTACGCTGGATAGCTGGGATCCGGCACAGCCCTGGGACGATCGTCAACCCGAGCTGCCGCCGTATGAGGTGACGTACACGGACGCCAAGGCGCTGCTCGAGTCGAACATCCCGGTGCGGCAGGTGGTGATGCGCAAGGCGGCCGTTGTGGTCGAAGGCGATCCCGCAGCGCACGTCAAACCGCTGCTGGCCGAGGCGCGCACCACGACGAAGGATTTCTTTGCGATGTTTGATGTGCCGTTTCGCTACGGCTCCGGTTGGGATCGCGCTGCCGACGATGGCGCGCAGCATGTAGTGGTGCTGTCGGAGGAGACCAACGAAAAGGTTTTCGGCGGCGAGGACAGCGTCGGCCGGACCGTGCGTCTCAACGACAGCGAGTACAAGGTGGTCGGCGTGCTGAGGCACTGGGAGCCCACGCCCAAGGTCTACGACCTCAACAACGGCGCCTTCAACGAGATCGAGGACATTTTCATCCCGTTCAGCATCGGCATCGCCGAGCAGCTGCCGCTCGCCGGCAACAGCAACTGCTGGGGCAACGAGGCCACCAACTCCTTCGAGGATTTTCTCAACAGCAACTGCGTCTGGCTGCAGTACTGGGTGGAGCTTGCCGACGCCGGCCAGGTCGAGGCCTACCAGGGCTTCATCGACAACTACGTGCGCGAGCAGAAGCAGCTGGGCCGGTTCCAGCGCCCGCTCAACAATCATCTGCGTCATCCGGACGAGTGGTTGAAGATCAATCGCGTGGTGGCGAACGACAACCGGGTGCTGGTCGGGCTGTCCTTCATGTTCCTGGCGGTGTGCCTGCTGAACATGATCGGCCTGCTGCTGGCCAAGTTCCTGGGCGCCGCGCCGCTGGTCGGATTGCGGCGGGCGCTGGGTGCGACGCGCAGCACCATCTTTCGCCAGCACCTGGTCGAGGTCGGCGTGATCGGTGTCGGCGGCGGGTTGCTGGGCATCGGGTTGGCCGCGCTGGGACTGCTGGGCGTGCGCAGTCTCTACGAGAACTACGACCAGCTGACCCGAATCGATCTGACCATGGGCCTGATCGCACTGGCGATCGCCATCGCATCGGGCGTGCTCGCCGGCCTGTATCCCACCTGGCGCGTCTGCCGCGTGCAGCCGGCAGCATCCCTGAAAACGCAGTGAGGTGACCCATGGAGTTCCGTCCCATTCTGAGCGCCATGCTCCGCAACAAGACCGGCGTTTTCCTGGTCGGCCTGCAGATCGCGCTGACGCTCGCGGTGGTCGCCAATGCGGTCTTCATCATCATGCAGCGGGTCGAGAAGATCGATCGGCCGCCGGGCATCGACTCGGACAACCTGATCTTCGTGCAGAGCTATGGTTTCGGGTCAGGCTATGACCACCGCGCCACGGTGCGCGAGGACCTGGATCTGCTGCGTGCGATGCCCGGCGTGATGGCGGCCACGTCCATCAACGCACTTCCCATGTCCGGCGGCGGCCGCCAATCCAACTACGGCGTCGTGCCGGATCCGGACAAGGCGCAGACCATCGCCAATACATACGACGTCGATGAGGCTGGTGTGGCGGCGCTTGGGGCGAAGCTGGCGGCGGGCCGCGCGTTCACGCAGCAGGAGGTGCAGTACAACCCGGTGGCGACCAATTCCGATTTCGTGCCGTCGGTGATCATCACGCGTGACGTGGAGCGCGAAATGTTCGGCGACGAACCGGGGCTGGGAAAGACCATCTACGACGGTCTGGGCCAATCGGCGGTGGTGGTCGGGGTGATCGAGAACATGCTCAGCGCCTGGGTGAACTTCGGCAAGCCTTCGCATGTGATGTTGCTGCCGCGCCTGGCCAATGGGCCGACCATCCGTTACGCCGTGCGCACGCAGCCCGGTCGGCGCGATGCGCTCATATCCGAGATCGAGAAGAAGCTGTCGGAGTCGAACCTGCATCGCGCCATCACCTGGGTCCGGCCGCACACGTACTACGTGCAGCGCAGCTATCGTGCCGATAGCCGCATGGTCGCGTTCCTCGGTGTCATCGTGGCGTTGATGGTGTCGGTGACGGCGCTGGGCATCGTCGGTCTGGCCAGCTTCCACGTGAACGTGCGCACCAAGCAGATCGGCACGCGTCGGGCAGTCGGCGCCAGGAAGATCGACATCATTCGCTACTTCATGATCGAAAACTGGTTGCTGACGACCGCGGGCGTGGCGGCCGGTTCGGTGCTGGCGTTCGCTTTCGGATTCTGGCTGAGCGCCGAATACTCGCTGCCGAGATTGCAGCCCGTCTATGTCGTTGCAGGCGTCGTGGCGTTGTGGATACTGGGCCAGCTGGCAGTCTTCGTTCCCGCTCGCCGCGCTGCGGCGATCCCCCCGGCGACGGCCACGCGCACGGTATGAAGATTGCGACCGGAAAGCCTCATGCCCACCATCCTGATCATTGACGACAACGACGCCGTACGAACCGCGCTGGAAGTGCTGATGACCTTGCAGGGGCATCGTGTCGTCGCCGCGAGCGGTCCGGAGGAAGGCCTGCGGGCGCTGGCGACGAACGAGATCGACCTGGTGCTGCAGGACATGAACTTCAGGAAGGAGGCGACCTCCGGCGAGGAGGGCGTGCTCCTGTTCCGCTCGATTCGCGAGCGTCATCCGGCCGTGCCCATCGTGCTGCTCACGGCATGGACCCATCTGGAAACCGCGGTCGAGCTGGTGAAGGCGGGCGCGGCGGACTATCTGGCCAAGCCGTGGGACGACGCTCGCCTGCTGACGACGGTGCGCAATTTGCTGGAGCTGCGCAAGCTATCGGCTGAACGCGAGCGGGTGGCGAAGCGGCGGGCCGAGTCGCGCGCGGCGCTGGCATCCAGGTTCGATCTGTGCGGCCTGGTGTTCGAGAGCGAAGCCATGCGCGATCTGTTGACCAAAGCTACGCACATCGCGCCGGCCGAGGTGCCGGTGCTGCTGACCGGGCCGAACGGTTCGGGCAAGGAGATCATCGCCGCCATCATCCAGGCGAATTCCTCGGTACGCGGCGGTCCGTTCGTGAAAGTGAACGTGGGTGCGCTGCCCAAGGATCTGATGGAAGCGGAACTGTTCGGTGCCGAAGCTGGCGCGTATACGGGCGCGACCAAGGTGCGACAGGGACGTTTTGAAGCCGCTGATGGTGGCACGCTGTTTCTCGATGAGATCGGCAACCTGTCGCTCGAAGGACAGGCCAAGCTGCTGCGGGTACTGCAAACCGGCGAGTTCGAGCGGCTTGGCAGCAGCGTGACGCGACGCGTGAAAGTCCGGCTGATCAGCGCGACGAATGCGGACCTGCCGCAAGCCATCGCCGATGGCCGGTTTCGCGAGGATCTGTACTACCGGCTCAACGTCATCGAGCTCAAGGTGCCGCCGCTGGCCGAGCGTACCGAGGACATTCTGCCGCTCGCGCGGCATTTTCTCGGCGAACGGCAAACACTCGGCGCGGCCGCGCAACGGGCGCTGCTCGCGCACAACTGGCCAGGTAACGTGCGGGAGCTGATCAACACCATTCGTCGCGCCTCGCTATTGTCGATTGGTGAGGAGATCTCGTCCGAGGATCTGGGGCTCGCCACGCCGGTGTCGCAATCGGAGATCGCCCCCGAACGCGAGCCGGATCGCGCCGAGATCGAAAGCGCCCTGTCGCGAGCTCGCGGGGTCATTGCCCGCGCCGCCCGCGAGCTGGGCTTAAGCCGGCAGGCGCTGTATCGGCGGATGGAGAAGCTGGGACTGAAGGAGACCCCCGGCCCTTGATGGCGCATGGATTCCCGCCTTCGCGGGAATGACGAGATATCGACACAAGCCTCGGCGGATTCATCAGTACCTGCGGTTCATGTCTTCTTGCAAGAAAGCGGGCACGCTCTTTCGAGCGTCATTCCGGCCCGGGCCGGAATGACGCTGACTACGATGCATAACTGAACGTGCGTCCGGTATCCTCCGAGGCCATGCGCCATTCACTGGAAGGCAAGCTGGTCCTGCTCAGTGCCGGATTGATCGCACTGTCGCTGGCGCTGTTTGCCGGACTGCTGGTCTGGCTGAAGGCGCCGCTGTCGGCGGCATTGGCGGCCATGCTCTGTGTCATGCCCATCGTGGCGTATGCGGCGAGACGGTTCATGCGGCCGGTCACGCGCACGCTGCAAGCGGTGAGCGACGGCATCGTGAGCATGAAGGATCGCGATTTCAGCGTCAGCATCCGGCCGGCGTCGCAGAACGAGCTCAAGGCGCTGGTGGAAAGCTACAACGGCCTGGGCGAGCAGCTGCGTACCGAACGCCAGGGGCTGTATCAGCGCGAGCTGCTGCTGGATACCGTCATCCAGGCCACTCCGCTGGCCATGGTGCTGACGAACTCCAGCGGACGCATCGTCCACAGCAACCTGGCTGCGCGCCAGACGTTCCTCGGCGGCCGCAAGCTCGAAGGTCTGTCGTTTACGGAGCTGCTCGGCGCGGCGCCCGATCCCTTGCGCCAGGCGGTCGCGACCGGAACCGACAGCCTGTTCACCATCGAGACCTCAGGCGAGTCGGAGATCTATCATCTGTCGCAGCGCGGTTTTCTGCTCAACAGCCAGTCACACCGGTTGTATCTGCTGAAGCAGCTGACGCGTGAGCTGTCGCACCAGGAAGTGGAGACCTGGAAGAAGGTCATCCGGGTCATCGCCCACGAACTGAACAATTCGCTGGCGCCGATTTCCTCGCTGGCGCACTCCGGGCGACAGACCGTCGAGCGGCCCGAGCCGGCGCAGCTCGAGCGCATCTTCCGCACCATCGAAGAACGGGCGCGGCACCTGCACAGTTTCATCGACGGCTATGCGCGCTTTGCCAAGTTGCCGCGGCCACAGCCCGAGGCGGTCGACTGGTCTGCATTCCTGAAGTCGCTGCAGGAGACTGCGCCATTCCGACTGATCGGCGAGCCGGTGTCGCGGCCGGGCGTATTCGATCCGACGCAGATGGAGCAGGTCGTCATCAATCTGGTGAAGAACGCGCGCGAGGCCGGTGCGCCTCAGGACACCATCGATCTACACGTCAGCGAGCACGCTGGCGGCTGGCGCCTGCAGATTCTGGATCGCGGTCGTGGCATGTCCGAGGAAGTTCTGCGCAGCGCGCTGCTGCCATTCTTCTCGACCAAGCCGTCCGGCGCGGGGCTGGGACTCACCGTGTGCCGCGAAGTGATCGAGGCACACGGCGGCCGTATCTCGCTCGCCAACCGCGAAGGCGGCGGGTTGGCGGCTACGCTGTGGATTCCGGCGCTTCGACAGGACTGAAGCGCCGTCCTGCTCAAACGAGCGTGTGATACACCTTCTGCACGTCCTCGTCCTGCTCCAGCTTGTCGATCAGCTCCAGCGCCTCGTTGGCCTCGGCCTCCGGCAGCTCGGTCGGCGTCATGCAGATGTATTCGTGCTCGGCCGAGATCGGCGTGATCTTGCGGTCCTCCAGCGCTTTCTGCATCTGGCCGAAGTCCGCGAACGCACACCGGATCACCAGCTGTGGCTCGCCCTTCTCGCCGGTGCTCTCGCCCATCTCCTCCAGGCCGTGGTCGATCAGGTCCAGCTCCAGGTCGTCCTGCACGATGCCTTCCGGGTGCAGGCGGAACACGCCCATTTTCTTGAACTGGAAGCTGACGCTGCCGCTGGTGGCGAAGTTGCCGCCGTTGTTGTCGAAGATGTTGCGGACGTTGGCGACGGTGCGGGTCGGATTGTCGGTGGCCGCCTCGACCAGCACGGCAACGCCGTGCGGTGCATAGCCCTCGTAGATGATTTCCTGATAGTTGGTCGCGTCCTTGCCCGAGGCGCGCTTGATCGCCGAGATCACGTTGTCCTTGGGCATGTTCACGGCGCGGGCGTTCTGCATGGCCCGTCGCAGTGCCGGGTTGGAGTTCGGGTCCGGACCGCCGGCGCGCACGGCAATGGCGATTTCCTTGCCGACGCGCGCAAACTGCTTCGCCATGCGATTCCAGCGCGCGAACATCGCGTGCTTTCTGACTTCGAATATGCGGCCCATGCGTGACCTGAAGGGATGACTTGGAAGAGCCGCAATTATGCCGTGGCGGCGGCCGTCAGTCTCGCGGGAGTGCGGGATCGCGGTTGGGCTGGCCCGGCAGCCGGGTGCGACGGGTGGATCCGGAAGGGTAGATTCAGCAGTGGCGGACCGGGCAGGATGGCGCCGGACCAAGCTCGCAATTGGCCCCGTGCGTCGAGGGCCGTCTATTCCCAGATCACCTCGGCCCCGGCGGCGGCGGCCCGTTTGAGCAGGTTGACCAGCGGCAGGGCCCGGACGGCCAGTTGTACCGGTGGTTCCTGGGTTTTTTCCTCTTCTTCCTCGTCCTTGGCCGACCAGTCCTCGTTCATGGCCGGCGGGGCGGCGGTTTCGGTTTCGAGCTGGTCCAGCGCGCTCTGCAGCTGTTGCAGCGCGCCCGGAACGTCTTCCGCCTGCAGTGCGCCCGGGACCTTGCCCGAGGCGCCCATCATCCTGAGCAGCGGCGTGGCGGTGTCCCCGAACATCAGCACGGGGTCGGTGGCAGTCGAACGGAATGTGACCAGCATGGTGCGGCTATCGTGCCCGATCAGGTGCAGCCGCGCACCAGGAACAGTACCAGCAGGATCGGAATGGGCACGCCCAGCAGCCATAGCAGGATCCAGCCCAGTTTGCCTTCCTGGCGCTGCCGCATTTGCTTGTTTGCTCTCATTGCCGCTCCCCTCGATCGTACCTGCCTGAAGCAACGATCGCGGCGGTGTGTCGGTTCCGGATCGCTACGAGGTCTGCTTGTTCGCCATGGCGGCCGTCCACATGGCGCGAGCGGCTTCACGGTCCGCGCCTTGCTCGATCAGCAGTGCCAACGCCTGATCGTTCGTGCAGGAACCGCGCGCCGCGAGCACCGACAGCACACCGCACAGGTCGCCGAAATAGACGCAACGGCCCAGTGAGCTCATCAGCGAAGGCGACAGCTGCTGCTGTTGCTCGGTGAAGGCCGCGATGGAGATGTCCGACAGTTTCCAGGCCTGCGCGATCAGGCTGGCCACGCAGGCGCGTTGCTGGCGAATGGCCTGGATGAACACTTCGGCTCGCGGCAGCAGCGTCGGGTGCTCGCGATATTTGTCCATCGTCAGCCGGAACAGCACGATGTTCGCCAGCAGGCTGATCAATCCCAGCAGGCGAGCGACGATGGGCTCGGCATCGCCGTTCGCCCGGGCGCAGGCCTCGGCGGCGGCAGCGGTGCGCTCGCCCTGTTCCCAGGTGATGGCAGCGAAATTCTCGAAGTAGCCGGCCGGCGTACGGAACACCGGTTGCAGGATGGCTGCCGCCATCAACCCGCGCAATCCGTCGGTGCCCAGCATGAACACGGCGCGGTCGAGGCTCTCCACCGGTTCGGGCGTCACGCGGTGGTAGGCGCTGTTGGCTCTTTGCAGCACTGCGCCGGCGAGCGCCGGATCTTCCATGATCAAACGCACCAGCTCCTGACGGGTGCTTTCGTCGTCGTTGATGGCCTGCAGCAGTTTCGGCAGCAGCATGGGCCGGCGCGGGAAGTAGTCGCGCTCGTGCACCGAGTCATCCAGCGCCCCGGCGATGCTTTCCAGCACCGCCGTGTGCTCACCGACGATCTGGTAGTCGCAGTGTTGCACGTCGAAGGCGAGCCGCAAACAGCGGGTCACGGCCTCGTCGATGGTCTGGCTGGAATAGGCGACCGGCTCGATCTGGGGCGTGTCCACGGCCACGTTCGGCTGGTCCGGGAGTTCCTCCGCGACGGCCAGGCGCTTGCCGACGATCTTGAGCAGGACGGCCGCCAGCCCCGCGATCAGCACGATCAGGATTACGATCCACATTCCGTCGTCAGCCCCTTTGTTGTTCTGCTGGTTGAGACGATGGGCCTGTCGATCATAGCGCTGCCGTGATCGAAGTCATTCTGGATTTTCATTTATCCGCAGCGGGCGCAGTGATACAAAACCCGCATGAGCTTCCACACCCGACAAGCGGCGGTTTTCATCGGGCACGGCAACCCGATGAATGCGCTCGAAGACAATCCGCACACGCGTGCCTGGCGGCAGCTGGGCGAATCCATGCCGCGCCCGCGGGCCGTGCTGGCCGTGTCCGCACACTGGTACACCAGCGGCACCGGCGTGACGGCCATGCCGCAGCCCAGGACCATCCATGATTTCTACGGCTTTCCGCCGGCGCTGTTCGAGCAGCGGTATCCGGCGCCCGGCGATCCGGCGCTGGCGCAGCGGGTCCAGGAGTTGCTGCGGCCGGTCGCGGTGGCTGCCGACCAGGAATGGGGGTTGGACCACGGGACCTGGTCGGTGCTCACCCATGTCTATCCGCAGGCCGACATTCCGGTGGTGCAGCTGAGCATCGATGCGACCCAGCCGCCCGAGTATCACTACGAGCTCGGCCAGCGGCTGGCGCCGCTGCGTGAGGAAGGCGTACTGATTTTCGGCAGCGGCAACGTCGTTCACAACCTGCGTCAGGCAAAATGGCAGCCGGCCGCGAGTGCGTATCCCTGGGCCACGGCTTTCGCCGATCAGCTGCGCACCTCGTTGGCCAGCGGCGATCATCAGCCGGCGATCCACTACGAACGCCTCGGCGAAGCAGCGATGCTCTCGGTGCCGACGCCGGAGCATTACCTGCCGCTGCTGTACGTGCTCGGTGCCGGCTCGCCACACGACACCGTCTCTTTCCCCACCGATGGCATCGAGATGGGCTCCATCAGTATGCTGACGGTTCTGCTGAAGTCCGAAAATGGTGAGAAATAAATGACTGTGACCGGTGCCGCGCCGACCCTGGTTTCCGGCCAGCTGGATGAGATCGCGGCGGGTGTGCGCCGGCTGGTGGCCAACAATGCCAGCTACATGACGGGCCCGGGCACGAACACTTACATCGTTGGCCGCGAGCGCTTTGCCGTCATCGATCCGGGGCCGGCTGCTGAGCCGCACGTCCAGCGCATCCTGCAGGAAACCGGCGGTCGCATTGCGGCTGTGCTGGTGACGCACACGCATCGAGATCATTCGCCGGCCGCCCAGGCGATTGCGGCAGCGACTGGCGCCGAGGTGCTGGGGCGTACGGCACCCGACGACGGCCGACAGGATCTGGCATTTACTGCGACGCGCATGATGAACGACGGCGATGCGCTGACGGTCGATGACCTGACGCTGCGTGCGGTGCACACGCCCGGTCACGCCTCGAATCACCTCTGTTTCGTGCTCGAAGGCACCGGTCTGATCTTCACCGGCGATCACCTGATGCAAGGTTCGACGGTCGTGATCGCGCCGCCGGACGGCAACATGGGCCAGTATCTGCGTTCGCTGCAAAGATTGCAGAACGAGCCCGTTACGCGCATTGCGCCGGGCCACGGACTCACCATCGAAGATGCGCAGAGCGAGATCGAGCACATCATTGCGCATCGACTGAAGCGTGAGGCGAAAGTCGTGGAGCGTCTTGCGGAAATGGGCAAAGCCAACCTCGATGCACTGGTTGCGCGCGTTTATGACGACGTCGATTCGCGCCTGCATCCGCTGGCCAAGTCCTCGTTGCTGGCCCATCTGCTCAAACTCGAAGAAGACGGTCGTGTGCGCAGCGACTCCGACGCGCAATGGCAGGTCATCCAGCCGGGGCAGTGAGCAGCGCCGGTCAACGTCGTCAGTACGAACAAGCACATCTACCGGTCGAGCTCGTGAAACCCTCCGATCCGCCGCTGATCGAGCTGAAAGACTGCTCGCTGATTCTCGGCGAGCATCCGGTGCTCGATGGCGTGAGCTTCGCGCTGCGTCGTGGTGAGCGCTGGGCCCTGATCGGGCCGAACGGCTCGGGTAAATCGATGCTGCTGAAAATGCTGCGCGGCGACATCTGGCCAACGCCGACCGGTCGCGAGCAGCGCACGTACTGTCTGGATGATGAGCACAGCCGTCGGCCCCCCAAAGAGCTGATCGCGTACGTCGGCCCCGAACGGCAGGACAAGTATGTCCGGTACGGGTGGGATCTGACCGTCACGCAGGTGGTGACTACAGGCCTGTTCGATGAAGACATTCCGTTGACCCGGCCGACGCGCAGTCAGCTCATGAAAGTAGAGCGGTTGCTGCGTCGCTTCGGTTTGTGGGGCTTGCGCAATCGCCGCATCCTGGCCTTGTCCTATGGGCAGCGTCGCTTGGTGTTGGTGGCTCGCTCGTTCGCGGGTAACGCGCGCGTGCTGTTGCTGGACGAGGTGTTCAACGGACTCGACGCGCGAGCCAAGGAGAAACTCAAGAGCGCGCTGGAACAGCCGCGCGGCGGCCATGACTGGATTGTGACTTCGCATCGACCTGCCGAGCTGCCGGCCAACGTCACACATGTGGCAAGGATCCAGGGCGGACGGATTATTGGAGCCGGCCCGAAGCGTGCGATGCAGAAGGGCGCGCTGGCCGAGGCACGCAGCTCACACCCTGGAGCTGGTCATCGAGCAGTTGCTGTGCCGCCTGAATCCTCGCGTTCCGGTCGTCGCGTTTCGATAGGCCCACTTGTCACGATTGCGCGCGCGAACATTTTTCGTGACTACCGGCCGGTCATCCGCAGTCTGAACTGGACGCTGAATCGCGGCGAACACTGGGCGGTGCTCGGCGGGAACGGCTCCGGCAAGTCGACGCTGCTCAGCATGATCTACGGCGATCTGCATCCAGCGCTGGGTGGCAAGATCGAACGTCAGGGAGCGCCGGTCGGCACGCGTATCGAGGAATGGAAACGCCGCGTCGGCTGGGTTTCGCCCGAGTTGCAGGCCAACTACTTCGCCGCGAAATCCATTGAGGAGATCGTCATCTCCGGGCGCTATGCCAGCGTCGGGCTGAATGAGCCGGCGACCCGCGCCGATCGTGCAGCAGCAGCACGCTGGTTGAAATTCTTCGGCATCGAGCACCTGCGCGAGCGCGGGCCACGGGGAGTTTCCTACGGACAGATGCGCCTGGCGTTGATCGCGCGTGCGATGGTGAATGATCCGGAATTGCTGCTGCTCGATGAGCCGTGCACCGGGCTCGACGGCGACGTGCGCGAACACGTGCTCGCCGTCATCGAGCGGCTGGCTCGCGCTGGCACGCAGATAGTCATGGCCGTGCACGATGCGCAGGACATCGTGCCGGCGGTGCGAAGGGTGTTGAGAATAGGGAAGGGTGGCAGAGCCACTCAAACCTTGACTTCGGCCTCGTAGACGATCACGGCATCGCCGACGATCTTCACGCTCTGCGCCACCCGGCCGGAGGACTCGACTTCCACGTCGATCACCGACGGGCGGCGTACCCACTGGCCCTGCAGGCCACGGAACGTCGCGCGACCGTCCTTCGGCTGCAGCAGGCCCTGGTTCACCAGATACACGCCGAGCATGCCGTGGGCGTTGCCGCTGGCGGGGTCTTCCGGAATGCCGAGCGCCGGACAGAACATGCGTGACTCAGTGCCTGCGCCGTTCGCCGTGGGGTTGAGCGCAAACACGAAATAACCTTCCGCGCCCACGTGCGGCGTCAGCCGCGTCAGCTCTTCCAGATCCGGCTTGATCGAGCCCAGCAGCTCCGGCGAGCGCAGGCCGATCAACAGGCGCGAGGTGCCTTTCGAGAGAATCTGCAAGGGGCAGTCGTGGTGCAGGCTGGGACTGGAGATGCCCAGCGCATCCAGCACTTGCCGGCGATGATGCTCGGGAATCACCGGGCCGAGCGAAGGCGGGCTCTGCGTGAGGGCGATGCGCAGATCGCCTTCGGCCTCGCTCACGTCGACTTCCACTACGCCCACGCCGGTGCGCTGCCGCACGCGGCCGGCGGACTTGCCGTCGACCTTGGCGCGTACATACTGCGCCGCGATCGTGGCATGTCCGACGAACGGAACCGCGTGCCGCGGAGTGAAAAACTTCACCTGCATGTCATGGTCGCCGCTTTCCGCTTCCAGCACGAACGCCGTCTCGCCGTTGACCTCGGAGGCGATGGTCTGCATCTCCTGCTCGGACAGATGATCTGCGTCCAGCACCACGTTGGCGGGATTGCCGCAGAAACGCTGGCGTGTGAACGCATCGACGTGGAACAGCCGACAACGGCGACTCGACATGGCAACCTCAGGGCTCAAGGAAATTTCCCCGCCGTCCTTATGGCGGAAGTAAGGAAGAAGCGCAAGCGAGCTTGCTTCCCCGCAGCGGCAATTCACGTCGAGGAATCGAACGCCACCCGTGCGCAATGAGCTGCCGCGTCAACGGGCAAGTGCGCCGCAGCGCGCGTGGGCCACAAGCGCAGATCGTCCGGGGACTAGGCCCTGAGGCTCGAAGCTGGCTATACTCGCGCCCGCCTAGGGGTGGCCCTGACTGGGGCCTGAGATGCCGGCCGCGATCGCTCGACGAATCGCTCATCGGTGGACCCGTTGAACCTGATCCGGTTAGTACCGGCGTAGGGAGCAGGTCATGCGATTGTCTCGCGTACGAATCAGCCATCCATCCGTCCGTGGAGGATCTGGTTCGGGTCGATCGGAATCGAAGCTGCTTTCGTTGCGTTGTTGCGAACCCGGATCTTCTGCAAAGAGGATCTGGTCATGCGCTTTTCTACTGTGAAAATGGCTGTTGCAATGTGGGCGGGGGCTGCAAGCCTCGCCGCCGCCGCCGGCGCGTCCGCGTCGGCGGATGACGTACTCGAGGAAGTGATCGTCACGGCGACGCTGCGTCAGCAGTCGCTGCTGGAGGCGCCGGTGAGCGTCACGGTCCTCGACGAGGCGACGCTGCGCGATGCAGGTCGCCAGCATTTCGAGGACGTGCTCACCTCGGTGCCGAACCTGCACTGGGCCGGTGGCACGTCGCGGCCGCGTTTTTTCCAACTGCGCGGCATCGGCGAGCGCGAGCAATACGAGGGCGCGCCGAATCCTTCGGTGGGATTCCTGATCGATGACATCGATTTCAGCGGCATCGGCATGCCGGCCACGCTGTTCGATGTGGATCGCATCGAAGTGCTGCGCGGGCCGCAGGGCATGCGTTACGGCGCCAACGCGCTTGCGGGACTCATCGTCATGCGCAGCGCCGATCCCAGGCCTGAGTTCGGTTTCTCCACCGAAGCGTCGCTCGGCGAGTACGACAGCAGATCGGTGGGCGCGGTGGCGACCGGGCCGGTCGAGTCGCTGGATTCCTCGTGGCGCATCGCCGTGCAGCGCTTTCGCAGTGAGGGTTTCCGCACCGATCCTTACCTGCATCGAGACGATACCAATGGTCGCGACGAGTTGACCGCGCGCGTCAAGTGGCGCTGGCAACCGTCCGATACGACCAAGGTCGATCTGACCTGGCTGCACGCCGATCTGGACAATGGCTACGATGCCTGGTCGATCGACAATTCGCGACGCTCGCTCTCCGATCGTCCCGGCAAGGATGCGCAGAAGGCCGATGGCGGCTCGCTGCGTATCGAAACCCGCGCCGGCTCCATCGGCTCGCTGACGGCGATTGCGGCGCTGGCCGATTCCGACGGCGACTACAGCTTCGACGGCGATTGGGGCAATGCCGACAGCTGGGCGCCTTACACGTACGACTATTTCTATCGGGCGCAGACCAACCGCCGCACGCGCAGTTTCGAAGTGCGGCTGGCATCGGATGCGGCGGAGAAGGTCGGGGACATCGCCTGGCTGGTGGGCGCCTACACGTTGAGCCTGGACGAGCGTATTCACGAGATCAGTGTCGGCGAGTACGTGGACCCGTTTACGCCGGAGTACTCGGGTTCGTCGGACGACGTCCTTACCAGCAACTACGATGCGCGCAATATCGCCGTGTTCGGCCAGCTCGACGGCAACCTGAGCGAACGCTGGGGTTGGTCGTTCGGCCTGCGTGCCGAGCAGCGCGATGCGGACTACAGAGACAGCGGCGTGCAGAAGGACGAACCGCGTGTTACGAGCACGAGCGAGGACGACACGATGTGGGGCGGGCAGGCGACGCTGCATTTCGATGTGCAGCCGAACGTGCGCCTGTTCTCGACACTGTCGCGCGGCTACAAAGCCGGTGGTTTCAACCTGGGGCGGGCGGCAGCGATTCGCGAGCGCTTTGCTCCGGAATACCTGTGGAGCCTGGACGTGGGCGCGAAGGGCGAGTGGTTCGAGCGGCGCCTGTACGCGGACATCACGGCGTTCTACATGAAGCGCGAGGACATGCAGGTTGCCACCGGCGTGCAGCTCGACCCCATCGGTGATCCGAACAGCTATCTGTTCTTCACGGACAATGCCTCGGGTGGACGCAACGCGGGAATCGAGACGAGCGTGCGATGGCGCATTACTCGCGAGCTGGAGCTGGGCGGGTCGCTCGGCCTGCTGCACACGCGCTATTCGGGTTATCGTCCGGAAGGCACCGATATCAGTAATCGCGATCAGGCTCACGCGCCGGAATATCAGCTGTCGCTCAATGCTACGTGGCGCTCGCCGCTGGGATGGATGGCGCGGGTGGATTTCTCGGCGATCGACGACTACTACTTCGACGTGCCGTCGAACGATCCGGTGGCGAACAACCAGCGTGCGCCGGCGTATTCGTTGACCAACCTGAAGCTGGGTTACGAAGGCGCCAACTGGGCCGTGTATCTGTGGGGCCGCAACGTCTTCGACGAGGACTATGTCGTGCGCGGCTTCTATTTCGGCAACGAACCGCCCGATTTCGCCAACAAGCGCTACACCCAGCTGGGTGAGCCGCGGCAGTTCGGTGTGAGCGCCCGTTGGGAGTTTTGAGAATCGTCGCTGCCGTGCAGAGCCTGCCCTCGCGCAGGCGGCAGCGGGGTCCATCCTGCAACGCAGATGGATGCCGCGCCGTTCACGGGAATGACGTCTTGCGAATGTCACTTTTATTGTTGTGGAGATCATGATGCGTACCGCCATCGAAATCAGCCTTTATCCCCTCGACGCGGATTTCATTCCGTCCATCAAGGGCTTCATCGACCGGCTCAACACCTACCCGGAACTGCAGGTCACCACCAATGCCATGAGCACGCAGGTCGCCGGCGAACATCAGCGGCTGTTCGAGATCCTCGGCAAGGAAACCGCGGCGACCTTCGGCGAAGGCGGACGCAAGGTGTTCGTGATGAAGGTGCTCGGCGGAGAGGCGAAGTGACGATGGGCCTCGCAAGCGCGCTCTGGGCAGCGCGCTTGCCCCGGCGCAATGTCGGGGAGCGTTCGTCGATTGCGCTCGGCTGCAATCCCGGTGCGACTCGCTTCCGGATTTGCCCGTAGCCAGGGAGAGCATCGTGTCATCGCTCATTTCGCAGCTTGCAGCCACTTCGCCGTGGGAAGCCGCCGGAGCCGCGCTCGGACTCGCCTATCTGCTGTTTGCGGTGCGCCGCAACCTGTTGTGCTGGCTCTGCGCCTTTGCCAGCACGGCGATCTATCTCGTGCTGTTCGCGCGTGCCGCGCTATATATGCAGTCGGCATTGCAGGTGTTCTACCTGGTCATGGCGGTGTATGGCTTCATCGAATGGCGCCGCGGCCGATCCGATTCGGGCGAGGTGCTGATCCGCTCCTGGACGGTGCGGCAGCACCTTGCCGCGGCGGCACTGGTCATCGTCGCCGCGCTGATCAATGGCTGGCTGCTGACCAGGACGGATGCGGCGGCGCCTTACATGGATTCGCTGGTGACCTGGGGCAGCGTCGTGACCACCTGGATGGTGGCGCGGCGCGTGATCGAGAACTGGCTGTACTGGATCGTGATCGACGGCATCGCGGCCTGGCTGTACTTCACGCAAGGGCTGCTGGCGACCGCGCTGCTGTTCGTGATCTATCTCGGCATCGTCGTTCGCGGCTACTTTGCATGGCGTCGCGAGCTGGTCGAACAGCGACAGGCGTCGAATGCTTCGGCTGCGGTGGCGGAAACCCATGCTGCCTGAAGCAGTTCGCACCGCGCTGTCCGGCATCGAGATCGGTGGCGTTCGCAGCGCGGAGCGCATCAAGCACGGCCTGACCAATGAAAGCTGGTTGGTGCATAGCGACGCGGGCGCGGTGGTGGTGCGACTGAGCAATACCGAAGAGGTATCGCTTCAGATCAATCGCGTCAGCGAAGCGTTGATTCTCGAAACCGTCGCACGTGCGGGGATCGGACCTGAAGTCATTCGCTGCGACCCGGCGCGTCATTTGCTGGTGACGCGCTACGCTGGCGAAACCTGGTCCGAAGCGGATGCGTTGGAGCCGAGCAATATCGAGCGTGTCGCTCGGCTTCTGCACAAACTACATTCGGTGCCGCCGCCGCAAAGCATCCAGCGCGTCGATCTGGTAGCGGTGGTCGATGGTTACCTACAGACCCTCGACGAACACGGCATCCACGGTCCCGCAGGTACACCTGCGCAGCAAACGCGGGCCAGAGAGAGTGCAGCCACGCTGCAGCAGGATTCCGATCCTTGCCTGTGCCACAACGACGTCCACTCGCTGAACATCGTCGACGATGGCGAACTGCGGCTGATCGACTGGGAATATGCGGGTCTGGGCGAACGCTTGTTCGATCTCGCATCCATCTGCGTCTACCATCGTTACGATCAGCGTCAGCGCGAACTGCTGCTGGCGGCGTATGTAGGTCAGTCGCAGATGGGATCCGAGCCTCGTCTCGAGCTTGCCTGCTGGCTGTTCGACTACGTGCGCGAGCTGTGGACCGCGGTCCGCGAGCTCGGCTGAGCTTTTTGCGCTCCGGCCGGCTAGTGCTCGGCCCTCAGGTCACTGCTGTATCGCTCGCATCGCTCGTGGGTGGGAGCGACGATGCGATACATCGCCGCTCAGTCCAATGACTTCCTGCTATTTCTTGCCTTCCGTCTGCCGTGCCACGGCCTCGGCGGCGGCCTTGATGGCTTCCGGGTCGCCGAGGAAGCGACGCGACAGAGGTTTCAGGTTGGCGTCGAGCTCGTAGTGGATGGGCACGCCGGTGGGAATGTTGAACTCGACGATGTCTTCGTTGGACATGTTGTCGAGCATCTTCACCAGCGCGCGCAGGCTGTTGCCGTGCGCAACCACCAGCACATTGCGGCCGGCCTTCAGCTCCGGTGCGATCCGGTCGTTCCAGTAGGGCAGCACGCGATCCAGCGTGGTCTTCAGCGATTCGGTCGCAGGCAGCTCTTCCGGCCTGAGCGCGGCATAGCGCCGCTCGAAACGTGGATGGCGCTTGTCATCGAGCGACAGTGCAGGAGGAGGGATGTCATAGCTGCGACGCCAGATCTTGACCTGGTCTGCGCCGTGCTTTTCGACCGTCTGCGCCTTGTTCAGGCCCTGCAGTGCGCCGTAGTGGCGCTCGTTCAGCCGCCAGCTGCGTTCCACCGGCAGCCACATCAGGTCCATCTCGTCCAGCGTGATCCACAGCGTGCGGATGGCGCGCTTGAGCACGGAGGTGAACGCCACGTCGAACTCGAAACCCTCGGCCTTCAGCAGCCGGCCGGCTTCGCGGGCCTCGATGCGGCCCTGCTCGGTCAGGTCGACATCGACCCAGCCGGTGAACAGATTTTCCAGATTCCAGAGGCTTTGGCCGTGACGGACCAGAACGAGTTTGCCGGGCATGTCGATAAGGGGGCGCAAGGAGGTGGAACGGGAAGCGCTTTATACCAGAAGGCGCGCGGGTCTTCAGGCGGATGCCGGCTCGACCGGCAGCGCGATGGCGCAGCTGCCTTGTATTTCATACGGCGGCTGCGCGTCGGGCTGCGGTAAAAGGTAAGTCCGGGCGCCAGATTCTCCATCTGGAGCCCGGGTTGGAAGGCCTGGCTTACTCCTGGATCTTGGTCATTCCCGCGCAGGCGGGAATCCATCCGAATCCGCAGGATGGACTCCCGCTTCCGCCTGCGGGGGCGGGCTCTGCGAGGCAGTGACGAGCAACGCAGAGCGCCCTGAAAAGTGGCCGGCTATCTTTCCTCCGCCATCGCTCGTACCGCCTGCAACGCCACCGACAACGTGGCGAAATCCATGGTCGGCAGGCTGCGCATGTCGTTGAGTGTCTGCCGCACATGGGCAATGGCCGTGGACTTGCGATTCAGCCACGTGTCCACCGCGTCTGCCGGCGGCGCCTTCTTCGACTTGCCCAGCACTTGCAGGCACAGCTTGCGCTGCAGATCGTAGATGTTGTTGCGCAGCGTGCCGCGCGCCACTGCTTGCCAATGGCCATTCACGCCGAGCGCTTCGATCTGCTTACGGATCCAGTCCAGCGACAGCGCTGTGCCGACGCTGAAATAGATCGTTGCCACCGCTTCGATCGGCACACCGGTCTGGCCGGCGATGTCCACCAGGTCCGGTCCGGAGCGCAACGCCGCCAGGCTGGCCATGCGCTTGCTCAGGGCCTCGGGGACCTTCGCGGCACGGTAGGCTGCATGCTGCTGCTGGAAAACCTCCAGATCGGCACCCGACAGCACGCGCGGCAGTGCTCGGTCGAGCTTGGTCAGCTCGGAGCTCAGGCGGCTCACCTGCTGCTCGATGTGCAGCTCGCCGGGATGGCGATGGATCAGCCAGTACGTGCAGAAGCGCAGCAGCCGCGTCGTCTCGAACATCATTTCGTACTGGGTGTTCGCGTCGACCTTCGCGTCCAGCGCCTCGATATCGCTCCAGGTGGTGCGCATGTCGAACGCCTCGCGGGCGATTGCATAGGCGCGAACGATGGTTGCGGCCTTCGCTCCCGTGTCCTCCTGCGTACGTCGCGCGAACGATGCACCCATGCGATTCACCATGCTGTTGGTGGTCGCGGTGGCGATGATCTCGCGGCGCAGCTGATGCTGTTTCAGGTACTTGCCGAAGCGCTTCTGCATCTGCGCGGGGAAATACCGTTCCAGCTCGCGCGCCAGGTACGGGTCCTCCGGCACGTCCGAATCGATCAGCAACGTGTTCAGCGCCATCTTTGCGTAGGACAGCAGGATCGCCAGTTCCGGACGCGTCAGTCCGCGGCCCGCCTTGTGGCGCTCGTCGATCTCCTCGCTGGTCGGCAGGAACTCCAGGCCGCGATCGAGCAGGCCCGACAGCTCCAGCGAGCGGATCGTGTGGACGTGTTCCAGCAGATCCTTCACGGAGCGCGCTTCCAGCATCGACAGCGCCTGGCTCTGCAGGTAGTTGTCGCGCAGCACCAGTGAGGCGACTTGCTCCGTCATGTCCACCAGCAGCTTGTTGCGCTTGGCCAGCGTCAGGCCGGCGCGCTTGGGCAGCGAGTTGAGCAGGATCTTGATGTTGACTTCATGGTCGGAGCAGTCGACGCCGCCGGAGTTGTCGACGAAGTCGGTGTTCAGCCGGCCGCCGTTCAGTGCGTACTCGATGCGTCCGCGCTGCGAACAGCCGAGATTGCCACCTTCACCGACGACCTTGCAGCGCAAGTCCTTGCCGTTGACGCGCACGCCGTCGTTGGCGCGATCGCCGACCTCGGCATTGCTCTCGTCGCTGGCCTTCACGTAAGTGCCGATGCCGCCGTTCCACAACAGGTCGACCTTCATGCACAGCACGGCGCGAATCAGCTCCTGCGGTGTGAGCGTGTCGCGCTCCAGTCCCAGCATGGCCTGCGCCTGCGGGGAAATCTTCAGCGACTTGGCGCTGCGCGGATAAATGCCGCCGCCCTTGGAGATCAGCTTGCGGTTGTAGTCCTCCCAGGACGAACGCGGCAGGGCGAACAGGCGCTGGCGCTCGGCGAAGCTCGCAGCCGCATCCGGATCCGGGTCCAGGAAAATGTTCTGGTGATTGAACGCGGCCAGCAGTCGCAGGTGCGGCGACTGCAGCATGCCGTTGCCGAACACGTCGCCGGCCATGTCGCCGATGCCGATCGCCGTGAAGTTCTGCGACTGGGTATCGACGCCCAGCTCGCGGAAGTGGCGCTTGACGCATTCCCACGCGCCGCGGGCGGTGATGCCCATCTTCTTGTGGTCGTAGCCGGCCGATCCGCCGGAGGCGAACGCGTCGCCCAGCCAGAAGTTGTATTCGGCGGCGATCCGGTTGGCGGTATCGGAGAAGGTCGCCGTGCCCTTGTCGGCGGCGACCACCAGGTATGCATCGTCAGGATCGCGGCGGACCACCTGCGGCGGCGGCACGATACGGCCGTCGACGACGTTGTCGGTGAGGTCCAGCAGACCGCGGATGAAGGTGCGGTAGCACTCGATGCCTTCGCGCTGCGTGTCCTCACGGCTGGCGTTGACGGGCAGTCGCTTGGGCACGAAGCCGCCCTTGGCGCCGACCGGCACGATCACCGTGTTCTTCACGTTCTGCGCCTTCATCAGGCCCAGCACTTCGGTGCGGAAGTCTTCGCGGCGATCGGACCAGCGGATGCCGCCGCGCGCCACCTTGCCCATGCGCAGGTGTACGCCTTCGACTCGCGGCGAGTACACGAAGATCTCGAACGCCGGCCGCGGTTGCGGCAGATCGGCGATGTTGCGCGAGTCGAGTTTGAAGGAGACGTACGATTTCCAGGGCTCGCTCGGGTTCTGCGCCGTGACATCGGTCTGGAAATAGTTGGTGCGCAGCGTTGCGGCGATGGCACCGGCGAAGCGCCGCAGAATGCGGTCTTCATCCGGGCTGGTCACGGCGTCGAGCTGCTTCGCCAACTGCTTGTGCAGTCGTGTGATCTCGGCCTTGGACTGCGCCGGCTTGCGCGCCGGATCGAACTGCGCCTCGAAGATGGCGGACAGCGTGGCCGTGATGGCGGCGTTGGACGCCATGACCTGCTCCATGTAGGCCTGGCTGAAGGCGACGCCGCCCTGTAATACGAAACGGCAATACGCACGCAGCACCATCGCCTGGCGCCAGGTGAGGTCGGCGGCGACGATCAGCCGGTTGAAGCCGTCGTTCTCGGCGCGGCCGCTCCATACGGCGAGGAAGGCATCGGTGAACCGTTCGCCCAGCTTGGCGGGATCGACGATCGCGCCGTCACGACGCAGCATCTCGAAGTCCTGCAACCAGATTTCCCGATTGCGGGTGGCATCCTGCGGCCGCGGCGGAGTGATCCGGTACGGACGCTCGCTCAGCACGGTGAAGCCGAGATTTTCGAGAACCGGCAGCGCCCGCGACAGCGGAATCGGCGAGGCGGAGCGCAGCAGGCGGAAATGGACCGCCTTGTCCTTGCCTCGTACCAATCGCATCGAGACACGGTCGCCGTCGCGCAGCACCTGGTCGATCTGCGTCGCGTCCTCGACCGCCATGTCGGTCGACGCGTCTTCCTCGTAAGCGGCGGGAAAGGCGCCGGTCAGGCGCTCGGCCAGCTCCAGACCCGCGAGCTCGCCATGCTTGAGGATCAGTGCTTCGCGCAGGCGATCGTCCCAGGTGCGAATCGCTTCGGCGATTTCCTGTTCCAGCGCGTCGACGTCGATGTGCGGGCCGTCGTCCTGCGGCAGGCGCACGATCATGTGCACTCGTGCCAGCGCCGATTCGGACAGCTGCACCTGCGATTCGATGCCGACCGCGTGCAGGCGATCGCGCACCAGGGCTTCGATCTTGTTGCGGACCTGGGTGTTGTAGCGGTCGCGCGGCACGAAGATCATGCCGGAATAGAAACGGCCGAAGCCGTCGAGCCGCATGAAAACCCGCACGCGGTGCCGCTCGTAGAGATTGACGATGCCGCGCACGATGCGGGTCAAGTCGGCGACGCGCGCCTGGAACAGTTCGTCGCGTGGATACGTCTCGAGCACGTGCATGAGGGCCTTGCCGTCATGGCTGACGGGATCCAGCCCGAAATGGCTGATGACCCGCTCGATCTTGTGTCGCAGCAGCGGGATCTCGCGCGGGCTGCGGCTGTACACGGAAGAGGTGAACAGGCCCAGGAAGCGCTGCTCGCCGGTGACACGCCCGGCCTTGTCGAAGGTCTTGATGCCGACGTAGTCGAGATAGGTGGCGCGATGCACCGTGGAGATGGAGTTCGCCTTGGTGATCGTGAGCAAGTCAGGCTCACGTGCGTGAGCGCGCATTTCTCCGGCGAGTATCGTTGGCTCCAGGCGGCGGCCCGGGCGTTCGCGCAGAATGCCCATGCCGGTGCCCGGTATCGCTTCCAGCACGTCTTCGGTGCGGCCGCGTTTGAGCCGGTATTCGCGATAGCCCAGGAAGGTGAAGTGGTTGGCTTCCATCCATTCGAGCAATGCGCCGACCTCGCGTGCTTCGCTGGCGGGCGTGGGCGGCGGGTTGCTTTCGATCTCCTTGGCGATCGCAAGCGCACGGCTGCGCATGGGCCGCCAGTCGATCACCGCCAGGCGTACGTCCTCGATCACGCTCAGCAGCTTGCGCTCCAGTTCCTTGAGCCGGGCCGGATCGCCGATGCGGTCGATCTCGATGTGCTGCCAGGATTCGACGGTGAACTTGCCTTTGCCGTTGGCGCCGTCGCCCAGCTCCACCAGGCGGCCGGCGCCGTCGCGGCGCACGCTGATGATGGGATGGACCATCAGGTGGATGGTCAGACCGGCCTGGTTGAGCACCATGCCGAGCGAGTCCACCAGGAAGGGCATGTCGTCGACCACGACCTCGACGATGGAGTGCGTGGACGACCAGCCGTCGGTGCCCGGGTCGGTGTTGAAAACGCGAACTGCCGGACGGCCGCGCCGCCGTACGGCGGCGAAGCGAAACTGGCCGAGCGCTGCTGCCGCCAGATCGGCGCTGCTGTACTGGGCGAGGTCCTCTTCGGCGACGCCGCGGTAGTAATGGCGAATGAAATTCTCTGCAGCCACCGGGTCGCGACGCTGGCGCGTGCGCTTGGCGATGGAGGCGATGCGTTCGATGATTTTCTTGCGAGCTGCGGGAATGGTGCCGTGCATGATGTTGGGTTCGATGAGAGTAATGAGGTGATGTAACCGGGTCAGCGCTGCAACTGCAATTCGTAGTCATCCGCGCGATTGCCGCAGACTGCGGCAATCGCGTCAGGCAGGCTGGATGAGATCGGCGATCACTGCCGCCAGGAAGCGGCAGGCCTCGCCGCCGGTGATGCAGCGGTGGTCGAAAGTCAGTGACAAGGGCAGACGCGTGTGTATCTCCGGCGCGTTGGCGCCGGCCACGACATCGCGTTGCAGTTTTCCGGCGCCCAGGATCGCCACGGTCGGCGGTACGACCAGAGGCGTGGCGTAACGGCCGGCCAGCGTGCCGAAATTCGATAGCGTGAAGGTGTAGTCGCGCATTTCCTCGGGCGCGACGCTGCGGCTGCGGGTTCGTTCCTTCAGACCATTCAACGCTTGACGCAGTTGCGCCGCGGATTGTGCGCCAACGTCCCGCAGCACCGGCACGATCAACCCTTCGCTGGTGTCGACGGCAATCGCCAGATGGATCTGCTGCATGACCTTGCGCGAGGGACCGGCAGGATCGAACAGCGCATTGAGTCCGGGCTCGGCCTTTGCGCCGGCGGCGATGGCGCGGATCAGGCGGATCGTGATATCGGCGCGGTTGGTCCAGGCTTCGATATCGGCATCGTCGAAGATGGTGCACATCGCGACTTCATCGCGCGATAGCGACATGCTCGCCGACATGGCTTTGCGCGGGCCGCGTAGACGATCGGCGTCAGTCAATCCGGGAACATTGGGTGTCCCAGTCTTTGCGCGAGCGCTGCTCAGATTCGACGCTGCCAGCACGTCGTCGACGCTGACGAGTCCATGCCGGCCGGTGGCGCGGCATGAAGCAAGATCGACGCCGAGGCGCTTGGCGAGCATGCGCACAGCCGGTGCTGCACGAACCCGTTCGCGTGCGCCACGGCGCTGACGGCCGGCAATGGCCCGATCGACGAATTCCTCGCTGCTCGAAGCCATGTGGCCGACGACCATGCCCTGGCCGGCCGAAGTTCCGCCGCCGAACGAAGACTTCGTGGCGTGCGCCGTGCCCACAGGCAGATCGAAATCCACCAGCGGCCGGCCGGTCTGCACGGTGTCTCCAGGCTGCGCGTGGAGCTTCACGATGGTGCCGGTGTACGGGCTGGGCACTTCGACCACGGCCTTGGCCGTTTCCACCGACAGCATGGGCTGATCCAGCGTCACGCGATCACCGACCTTCACGTGCCAGGCGACGATTTCGGCTTCCGGCAATCCTTCGCCCAGATCGGGAAGATTGAATGTGGTCACGGCTGCTCCAGCGTCGCCTGCACCGCATCGACGATGCGCGCAATGCTCGGAATGAACTCATTCTCGAGCCGGTACAAGGGAATGACGGTGTCGTAGCCGGTCACGCGCTTGATCGGTGCGACCAGATCGTACAGGCCTTCGTCGGCGACGATGGCGGCGATCTCGGCGCCCACGGCGCAGTTGCGTGCCGCTTCGTGCACGATGACCAGGCGTCCAGTCTTGGCGACCGAGTCGAGAATGGTTGCGGAATCGATCGGGCTGACGGTGGCCAGGTCGATGACTTCGGCGCTCACACCCTGGCGCGCCAGCTGCTCGGCTGCCTTGAGCACGTCCACCGTCATCGCGCCCCAGGTGACGAGCGTCACGTCCGTGCCTTCGCGCAGGATGTAGCAGACGTCGAGCGGCAGCGCCGCGCCATTGTCCGCGACTTCCTGTTTCACATATCGATAAATGCGGGTGGGCTCGAGAAAGATCACTGGATCCGGCTCGCGAATCGCCGCGAGCAACAGGCCGTAAGCACGCCCGGGCGACGAGGGGCACACGACGCGGATGCCGGGAATGTGCGCCAGCATGGATTCCACCGCTTCGGAATGATGCTCCGGCGCGTGGATGCCGCCGCCGTGCGGCATGCGCAGCACCACCGGGCAGCTGAGCCGGCCGCGGGTGCGGTGACGCATGCGGCTCATGTGATTGACGATCTGGTCGATGGCCGGATAGACGAAGCCCATGAACTGGATCTCGGCCACCGGCTTCATGCCTTGTGTGGACAGGCCGACGCACATGCCGCCGATCATGTTCTCGGCCAGCGGCGTGTCCTGCACTCGGTCCGTGCCGAAGCGCTCCTGCAAGCCCGCAGTGGCACGGAACACGCCGCCGGTGCGGCCGACGTCCTCGCCCAGCACGACCACGCTGGGGTCGTGTTCGAGTTCCCACGCCTGCGCCATCGCAATGGCCTCGATCATGGTTATCTTGGGCATTGCGGAACGGGCGGCTAGTGCGACGGATCGGTGCTGCCGGCGTAGCGGCGGGCCAGCATCTTCTGGATTTCCACGTACGGCGGCGGGTTGGCGAACAGATGCTCGAACATGGCGTCGGTCGAGGCCGTCGGCGTGCTCAGATATTCCTGCACGGCGGCTTCGACTTCGCGCGAGAACTCGGCTTTCATCGCCTGCTCGCGTGCCTCGTCGAGCGCGCCGCGTTGTGTCAGCAACTGGCGCAGCCGGATCATGGGCTCGATCTTCCAGGCTGCGGCGACTTCAGCCTCCTTGCGATAACGGGAGGCATCGTCCGCGGTGGTGTGGTCGCTCAGCCGGTAGGTAACCGCTTCGATCACAGTGGGGCCGCCACCGTCGCGGGCGCGGGCGAGCGCCTGTTCGGTCGCGGCGCGCACCGCGATCACGTCGTTGCCGTCGACCTGTATTCCGGGAATGCCTGCTGCGATGGCCTTCTGCGCCAGGGTTCGCGCCGCAGTCTGCTCTTCGATGGGGACGGAGATCGCCCACTTGTTGTTCACGATCATGAACACGGCCGGCAGCTGCTTGGCGCCAGCAAGATTGATCGCTTCGTAGAAGGAGCCTTCCGAGGTGCCGCCGTCGCCGATGTAGGCGAGTGCACAGCGCGGTTCCTTGCGGATCTTGAATGCCAGCGCCGCGCCGGCGGCATGCAGCGTTTGTGTTGCGATCGGCACGCACCAGGGGAAGTCGTGGCGCGGACCGGCGAAATCATTGCCGCGCTCGTCGCCGCCCCAGTAGAGCAACACGTCGCTCATGCGCACGCCGCGCCAGAACAGCGTGCCGATCTCGCGATAGACGATGGCTACGCAATCCTCCGGCCGTAATGCGGCGCCGACGCCGATGTGCACAGCTTCCTGGCCGAGGCAGGGCGCGTATGTGCCGAGTTTGCCGGTGCGCTGCAGGTTGATGGCCTTGGCATCGAAGGTGCGGGCGCGGAGCATGGCCGCGAACATCTTCAGCAGCTCGCTGTTGTCGCGGGCGAAGACGGGAGGGTCGTTGACGAGGCTGCCCTGGGGCTCGAGATGTTGCAGATACGGGATCCGGAACTCCGCGACCGTTCTCACCTTATCCCCTCCTTGCAGGGAGTCAGATTCGAAACCGGCGGCAATTATAGCCGCGATGACGCGTCAATTTGTGGTTCGCACACGCAACTTTGATGCGGAAAACTTACGATGGATCCACGAATGTTCATGACATGGAGCAGGCGCGCTCCATCAAACGTGCGAGCAACTCATCCAGAGCACGCCGCTCTTCGGAATTCAATACCGCAAGCAGGTCTTCCTCGTAGCGCAGCGCCAGTGGCGCCACCTGGGTGTATACCGCTTCGCCAGCACTCGACAGCCGCAGGACCGATCGGCGCCGATCGTTCTTGTCGTAGCTGCGCTTCAGACGGCGCGAGGCGATCAGCCTCTGCACGGCGCGGCTGACGGCGACCTTGTCCATGGCGGTGCGTTCGGCCACCTCGACGGCAGACAGGTCCGGGTAGCGGGCCAGCACGGCGATGACGCGCCATTCGGGGACTGACAGGTCGAACTGGCGCTCGTAGGCGTTCGCGATGTGCATGCTGATGGTATTGGTCAGCACCGACAGCCGATAGGGAAGGAACTGGTCCAGATGCAACTGGTCGGTATTGCTGCGGCCCGTGGCTTTAGGCTTCGAGATGGCGGCGCCCATGTGTCATATTCACCGTGGCTGGCAAAGGCTTTGTCTTGACTCGCCACGGAAAAATAGTTTCAATTGAAACTATTGGCCACGGCGGCCGGCGCACAGATTGCGGTATGCAATGCGGCGTTGCAATGACCGGCGCAAGGTCCTGGACTCGTGCAAGAGGGTGAAATCATGAATGCGGATGCGCGCAACAATCCAATGGGTACCGATGGGTTCGAGTTCGTGGAGTACACCGCGCCGGATCCCGAGCTGCTGCGCGTGCTGTTCGAGCGGCTGGGTTTTCCGGTAACGGCGCGGCATCGCAGCAAGAACGTGACCCTGCATCGCCAGGGTGACATCAACTTCATCGTCAACGCCGAGCCCGACAGCTTCGGCCAGCGCTTCGCGCGCGAGCACGGCCCCTCGGCCTGCGCCATGGCGTTTCGCGTCAAGGATGCCTCGTACGCCTATCGCCGCTGCCTCGAACTGGGCGCCAAACCGGTCGAAACGCGGGTCGGTCCGATGGAGCTGCAGATTCCGGCCATCGAAGGTATCGGCGGCAGCCTGGTCTACCTGGTCGATCGCTACGGCGAGCACACCATCTATGACGTGGACTTCGTGCCGGTGCCGGGTGCGGCTGCCGCCAGCCGCCGCGCGGGCCTGACCTACATCGACCATCTCACCCACAACGTGGCGCGCGGCAACATGGACAAGTGGGCCGGCTTCTACGAGAAGCTGTTCAACTTCCGCGAGATCCGCTACTTCGACATCGAAGGCAAGAAGACCGGGCTGTTCAGCCGCGCCATGACCAGCCCCTGCGGCAAGATCCGCATCCCGATCAACGAGTCGCAGGACGACAAGTCGCAGATCGAGGAATACCTGCGGGAGTACCACGGCGAGGGTATCCAGCACATCGCGCTGGGCACCGGCGACATCTTCTCGACGGTCGACGTGCTGCGCTCGCAGGGCGTGCAGTTCCAGGACACGCCGGACACTTATTATGAAGGTGTCGATGCGCGCGTCAGCGGCCACCGCGAGAACCTGGATGAGCTGAAGAAGCGTCGCATCCTGATCGACGGCAACCCCGGCAACGGCGAGGGCCTGCTGCTGCAGATCTTCACCCAGAACGTGATCGGTCCGATCTTCTTCGAGATCATCCAGCGCAAGGGCAACGAGGGCTTCGGCGAGGGCAATTTCAAGGCCCTGTTCGAGTCCATCGAGCTGGACCAGATGCGCCGCGGCGTGCTCTGAGCCGGGCGTGACCGCGGCTCATTCAAGGAGAGCGTCATGAAACGCCGAATTTCATTCCCTCGCGTCGAAGGTACGGCGTCGCGGCAGGCGCACGCCGACATGCCCGAAGGCACCTACGAGCGCGAGATCAGCAAGGAAGGCTTTTTCGGCCCGGCCAGCATGTTCCATCACAAGCACCCGCCCACCGGCTGGGTGGAGTTCGAAGGGCCGCTGCGTCCGCACGCCTTCGACCTGAACCGCCTGCCCAGCGCGAACGCTTCGCCCTGGGCAGCGGCCGAGGTGCTGCGTAACGCGAACGTGCGTGTGCGGTTCTGGAGCGCCGCCGCGTCGATGGACCATCTGGTCCGCAATGCCGACGGTGACGATTTGTTGTTCGTGCACACGGGAGCGGGTGAGTTTTTCTGCGACTACGGTCACCTCAGCATCCGCGCGGGCGACTACGTCGTGGTGCCGCGCGGCACCATGTGGCGGGTGGAAGTGCGCGAGCCCA
>Ga0182747_1000653_pt1 | contig 31210 bp, 29 predicted proteins | sample eDN3rd30CBELigBY_FD_128526 | JGI IMG/M metagenome (GOLD analysis project Ga0182747, IMG submission 128526) | Enriched backyard soil microbial communities from Emeryville, California, USA - eDNA 3rd pass 30_C BE-Lig BY (version 2) (version 2) | ecosystem: Environmental > Terrestrial > Soil >... | reverse complement strand
TTAATGTCTCTTTTCGTCTCTTTATTTAGAATTTGGATTCTTCCTTCACCAGTTTGAACTAATACTCCATTTAAACATTCTTCATTCGTTCTAACTTTTACTTCCTTACCAACATATTTTATTAACGCTTTATATAGAGGTATACCAAAAAATAAATTTTCAATATCGGCATTATTCGAAACAAATACACCAAAATTAAATGCTAACTCTCTTCTTGTTTCTTGATCTGCATCGATAAATTTCGGCTCACTTCCCTCATCATCACATTCATCTCTTTCAATTGATAGAAGGTTTCTATAAAGTATGAATAATGAGCTACCTATAGGATTTATTTGAATAAAATCACGACCTGCATTAGCAAGTTTACCCTTTTTACAAACTAGTTTCATTCTTTGATTAGTTAGGTTTTGTTCACCATCTTCAGTAAGAGTATCTAATTCTGTTATTCCATCTATTACTATATATTCCTCATCTTCATCATTAGCTAGCTCTATTCCACATAGTATCTTAGCTCGCACCACAGCACCTTTTAAATCTAAAAAGTGTAATTGTAGTTGCCTTGTGTTTATTGGATTACTTTGTGTTCCAAGTGAACGAAGTAAGTGGTTAACCCCGTCAATGCAAGCTTGTAAATCATCTAACTCATTTTGAGGAAAACTGCTATTAGGAGAGGCATAATGTTTTGTTCGAATTTGTCTTCTGCAATCAAATGGAGAACCAAATAGATTAACAGGATGAATAGGAACAGTTTGATGACATATACATGGATGTTGATTACAACTACTACAAGGTATCATGTAGGACACCTTCATTCTTTTTTGGAGTAGAAGTTTCTAACAATAGCAATCCTGTACCTTCTTCATCTTCTTCCGTATTCTCTACTTCATTTTGCATTGATAATCTTACTTTTCCAAAAGAATTTTCTAATGGTGCTAGTGATTTATTTCTTCTCTTGAATACTCTTAAAATTCCCCACATCCCTAACTCAATATCCCACCTAATGTTACCTGAGCGATATAGATAGTCGCCAGGTGTATTGAACAACCCACCTGCACCATAGAATAAATGCAAATCATCATTTGAACCGACAGTCATTTGTGGATTAGCTGAAATGATTGAGGAATTTACATCCTCTTCACTTCTTAAGAATTTATGTCCATGCATCACAAAGGTTCTTGTTCTAGGTTTATCTGCAGGATGTATTAATCGAATGGTAATTGGGTCACCTGGATACGCTAATAATAGTGGTGTACTTGGATCATCAAACACTTTTGAACTAAATACTTTGTGAATATCTTTAAATCTCTTTATTCGATTTCTAAATGGTTCATAACGATAGTTAAATCCGCGGGAACCTTGATCTTCAAAGTCTGGTTGTTCTTCCTCTATTTCAACTTGAACATCCTTAAGGATGAGTGGTTCAGGGTCAATGATTAAGTTACCTTCCTTATCTAATAGTCTGACACCATCATGCATCATAAGGGCAAATTCTCTTACTTCTGGTAATAGAGGGTTTGATATAATGACTTGTTCTCCCGTATCCGTATGTTCCCTTGTTTTTGAATCTAGGAATTTTGAGCCTCTAGCTTCCCCAATGAACATTCCGAATGCTCCGTGATGTCTATGGTTTCGAATATCCGCCATATCCCAAAGATTTGCCGAACCAATGTCTTGATCAACATACCAACTATAGGTAATACTTTCCCCAGGACCAATCGTCTGATCATAGTTGAAACCTACCGTTGCACCATCAGAATTTCGAACGTCGTAAATAACTAATTGAGAATGTAATGAAATTCGATCAGATGATGGGTAAAACGCATCAACTGGTACCTCTGGATATCCGTGACGTCCTTTGTGATGGTCTTTACCATTTAATAAATTGGTTAGTTTAATTTCTACATACTCTCCAACATTCGCTCGAATAATGAATGGTTTAGGATTTTTCTTACCATTTAAAATATCCTCCACATCATCTTTTAAAGCATATACGATACCAAACGGATCATGATCTCCATTTCTGTTATATTCAATACAAGCATTTAACGCATAAACTTCATATTTTCGAACGATCGCATCTTTTGGATAACAATATTCTTCTACTTTAACCATAGGTGGTTTTTTGCCAGTTGGTTTTGGTAGAGGCTTTTCTCTCATTGGTAGAGCCTTACGATCACTTAAGGGCATTAAATAGGGAACTTGTTTTTCATAACTACGGAAGATACCCCAATTCCCTAGCCAAATATCGTCTATCGAACCAAAATGATAAAGCAAATCGTAGTCCCCTTCACCTTCCATTGCAAATTCGAGGGTAAAGGTTTCAGCTATAGCAATATGTTGTTGTTGATCTATTTCCGAATCTAAATCTGGACGTTCCCTATGCCAACGTTGCCTATGCAAATTAAAACTGTGTGATTCTTCATGAGCTCCTTGAATTAAACGAACACGAACCGAATCACCGTTATACGTTTCTAGTAAAGGTGTACATGGGTCACCATGTACCCAAGAACTAAAAACATAGGCAGGATCACAATCTGGATCCTTTAGTCGGAATTGGAGTGGTTCATTGCGATAATTAATCGCCATTACACCCGGATCATCTGGTGAGCCTGGGAAAGGTGGGGCATTTAGTGGGCAACCATCTTTATCGAATAATAATGCAAAGTCATGAACAAATAAGTTGATTTCTCTGAAATCAGGGATTAATGGGTTTTCAATTCTTGCTTGTGTACCAGAGTTGATTTCTTTATCCGAATAAGGACTTAAAAACTTAGAGCCCCTTGGTTCAATGTTAATGGCAGCAAACACACCATGCTGTTGATGTTCGTTTGCAAATAAGTGGTCGTGGAAGAATGTACATTTTAATTCTACATCTGCGTACCATTGATATTCTATTGTCTCATTAGGCGTAATACCTGAGTTATAGTTCCATCCGACATTTGCACCATCCGATACAAGAACATCGAACTTTACGAAGTGAACGTGCATACCAACCTCATATGTTCGGTTAACTAGTTGGAATGCATTACCGCCTATCGTTTCAGGTAATTTATTTGTATATTTAAACCGAATGACTTCACCTGCATTAGCACGAATTACTAAAGGTTCGGGCTTTTTCTTACCAGCTAAAATATCCTCATAGTCTTCAGCTAATACATAAAATCGTCCTTCTGGGTCATGCCATCCTTGATTGTTATATACAATCGGTGCTTGCATAAGGATCACATGGTATTCTCTCACTGGTGCATCTAATGGTGCCGGATTTGTGAATACTGCACCTGGTACTGCATTTTTAGCAAAACTATTTATCTCAATTTCAGTTGGTTTTCTCCCAGGCGTTACACCAAGTGGTGGACGAGGTGCTTTGAATCCGGGAATTCCAGGGATAAAATTCGGAAATCCTGGTCGTTCTGGAGTAGGCTTTGGTGGACATGGACGGTCTGGCAGTGGTTGCAGCGCTTTGATTTGAACACCGTTCGGATAGCACATACTACCGTCTTGCAACGTATCAAAGTTTCGTTGAATTCCCCACATTCCTTCTCCAAAATGCGGGTATAAATGACAGTGAATAATCGCATCTCCTATTGCTCCATGTAAGCTTCCTGCACCATATAGAGGTGAAACGGTATAGTGTGCTTGTGGTGAAATGGCTTGAACATCCACGATTTCAGAATCGACGTCTGTGTTTTCAAACAACCATTGATGAACGTGATAGTGGAAAGAGTGTGTCTCTTGAACACCTGCGTGCACAAGTCTTATTTTGATTGGATCCCCAATATATGCTCGTAATATTGGAGTATCAGGATCTCCAAATACCCATGAGTCATGGTGGACTTCTTCTCCTTCGCAATCAGGGCAAACGACTTCTTCTTGTATTAATCTCAACCGATTTCTCATTGGCTCAGAACGATAATTAATATTATGAGTTGCTTCAGGCTGTAGTGTATGTGGGCTTATAGGTACCTGACCTGTCAAATCATGAATTTCTTGTTCATCGTGAAAGAACCAACCAAACTCACGAAATGAAGGTAGGAAAGGATTATGAACATCAGCAAAAAGACCGCTTTTTATAGGCTTACCAGTTTCAGGATGTGTCCACCAAGAACCTCTTGGCTCCACAAATAATGCTCCAAATAATCCATGAACATTACTTCCCAATTCACTTGATAATGGATTTCCTAAATCTGAGAAGAAGTGCACACCCTCTTCAGATACTTTCCACTTATAGAGTATTTTCCCACCTTTTTTAACTGTTGTATCTCGATCTAGACCAACAAATGAACCGTCAGCTGTCATGACGTCGTATTCAGCTCGTTGAATATGCATACCTGTATTAAACGGGAGCTGATTTTCGAACAATATTTCCACTTCATCACCGACACACGCTCTAATCACTAATGGTTCAACTAAATCAACTGGTGTATAAGGGTTTTTATCAACAAGTGTCTTTACAAGCTCTTCGTTTTCTTTTAAGACATACATCATACCTTCCGGATCATGATCTCCAAAACGGTTTACAACAATTCTTATTGGTATTGCAACGACATGAAATCGTCTAATCATGGTGATCATTCCTATGGCGAATATCAGGAATTTTTGGTTTACCGGGTTTTTCAATATAAAACACTTCAATTTCGTCTATATGGACTCGGAATATTTCATTATCAAGTTCAGTGACATTCGTCACATCTGCTTTTATAATTAAATAGTCACTATTTACACCTTTGATTGTACCTATTATTAAAAATGGAAATTGAAAAATAAGAAGGAATGCTTTGCGCCCAATATTCTCTCTAAATTCTTGGGTTACAACAAATTCTCGTATAGCGTTAATGTCAGGATTTCCAAACCCATCTAACCCCATATTATCAAATTGATTTGTCAATGGTTTTCATCCTTTCTTTAAAATATTTTTATTATATAACTCAAATTAATGGTATTTGTCGGTTTGGATCAAATGGAGTAAATAAAGCTATATGTTCCATTGGAAAACTTAGCGGAGTTGGGAACTGGTAAAACGGTGCATTATGCATTTTAATAATTACAGGAAATAAAGTGATGAAACCATTTGTAACATCGATTACCTTACCAGTAAAAATTGGGCGGAAAGTTTGACCTAAAATACTTAATTGTTTACTTTCCGTTACCAGTAAAATCGTCTCTCCTAGTACTTCTTCGAAAATTTTATTTTCATCAATAATCGGATCCTTCATCATAAACACCTCCATATTTCAGTGTTACCATAGTCTATAAAAATTTTAGAAAAAGGAATACGCGATAGCACAAGTTGTATAAAATTTCCAACAAGAATTTTATTAGAAAAGTATTGTAAATTGAAATGAGTAAAAAAAAGAAAAGAGTATCACTCAGAAACTCTTTTAATCTATTGATTTATTAAACAACTTTGAAAATACACGTTGCCAAAATGAAATGAATCTTGTTTGTTTCATGTAATTAATTTTTGAAATGCTAATTTCATTGTTATTATTTAAAATTACTTTTCCGTTACGTACATCAAGTATTCTTCCACTACTACAATTGTTAGAATAGATGGTTACTTTTGTACCTTTCCAACTCTTTAGATTGGTTTCTAACAATTCCTCATAAAATTGCTGTCGAAGTACTTCTTTCTCAGCAACAACCGAACCAAAGTTTGTTAATAATTTATTTCGAAGCTCCTGATCATAAGCAACCTGTTGATGTGTCCCTGAGGTATCCGGTATTCCAAATGGCGATTTTGCTGATTTGATCATTGGAAATGGGATCCAAAAACGTTCGAAAAGTGTTTTTATCATGACAAAGTTCCGACCAACAACCGCTACTTTGCCAATAGTTTCAAAGATTTCATCTCCACTAGCAGAATGTATTTCAACTAATTGATTTTTTTTTGACTTAAAAAACTTTAATAATATCATTTGTCTTTTCGAATTAGGAAGTTTTGTGCCAAGATTTTGTAAATTCGTATTGTGTATATACTCCTGCAACATTTTTAATTCATACATTGGTAATCCGCTTGGGGGTGAAGTAAACTTCCCATCTTTCTGTAATTCAGGGTAATTCTTTTCAAATATCTCGCTCATTCCACATTTCCTTTCTTTAATGAGGTAATTGAAGCAAGTTGTCTTTTCATACAATACAGTTGAAGGAGTGAGTTTTTGATTCTTTTCATCATACTTATCTTATTTAGTTACTTCCTTGTCTGTGCAGTCTCCTACGTTTTTTTAAGAAAAATTAAGTATCAGATCAGTTATCATTTAGGTATGAACATTGCCATGACAAGTAGTGGAATTATGGGAATTGCTGTAGGTACAATCTTAGTGTATGGTTTTCCAGGTAATTACGCATTCATCACTATCATTACGACGATCCTTGCAATCTTAGTAGGGGTAATTTTTGGGGCATTGGTAGATTACCAGACATTATTATCTGGTGTATCGAGCGGAATAATGTCTGGTCTTATGGGGCCAATGATTGGTATGGCGGCTGATCTTCCACTTGTTGCATTTTGTACAATTCTTGTATATGCATCATTTGCATTACTTTGCTTTTCAGTCCGCTCATAACTTATGGAGTGGGACTCAAAAAAGTGAGAATTGAAACAATGAAGATAATAACAATCATTAACAGGAAGTCAATTTTAACCCATTTTCCAATCTTTGTTTCTGAAGACTTCAATTTATGACGAATTATTGCTGCAATAATGACGACAATGGCAACAAACATAATTTTGATTAATAAGTAATGCCCCCAATCGCTTGTCAAAAATGCAAAATTTTGGGAATAGATAAATGTAATAATACTTCCAGTAATCGCTAATAGTAAAAAACTGATGAATGCGTAATTGGAAAATGTAGGAAAAAATGATTTCACATACAGTTTTTGTTTTTTCCAGAAGATCACTATAAATGTTATTCCAGCTGCCCAAATTGCCGCCGCAATTAAATGAATGCTAGTTAAAATAACGGATAAATAAGTAAAGTCAAATGTACTTGCGTGCCCGTTCACACTTTTACACAAAATGACAATAGTAATCCAGAAAATATCTAGCAAACGATATTTAAACAAACAAAGAAAACCGCTTAATGCAATCACTAAGGAAATAAGCCAGAATAGTCCAAAGTTTGTATCAAAAGGGAAATTGGTAGTGAAAAAAACTCCTTTACTCGTGAAAATATCAACTTGGATTAAAATAACGGAAATTAAGCCTACCAGATGAACCATTTGAAAAACGATACCCCAAAGAATAAATTTTCTCCTAATGTCACTTGAATAGTTTTGAATTGTTTGCCACCAAATAATCCATCCAATAAGCAAGACAAATCCAAAATAATAAAGTGCTTTTAAGATAAAAATGGATAGTTCTAGTACTGTTGTACTGCTCCCACTTTGGTTATTCGGTGAATTGTTAGTTGAAAATGGATTTTCGTTTCCTTGATTAATTATCGATTGGGTACTCTCACCAACTAGTATGAAATATTCCCCTTGAATAGGGTGGCCATCATTCAATGAGATAATATAGTATTGTATTTTATAAATGCCATCATCTAAGGTAGGAAGTTGGATGGAAATTTCCTTTTGGTCACTACTTAGTTTAGGAGAATGACTTGCCACTTCTTGATTGGCATCATCGTATATTTTTAATGAGAAATTTTTTTCAACTTCGCTATTAAACTGTAATTTTACTTCTGTCGGAGAAGTGTTATGCTGACTATTTGGCATTGGAGACTGTTCGACAACATACGCATGACCCCAAACTGTATGCATGCCTAAAAACAGGAACACAAAAGTAAGTAAAAATAAAAAAGGAATTTTATGAAATTTAATGGCTATTATCCTTTCATCATTTTAGTCTTATCCTATTCAGAGGATAATTTTTTGACTAGGTGATAAAGGATAATAGCCTGTGTAATGAAAGATTTACCTATTTATTTTTCCCAACGAACGTGATCTATTTTGTCTTTCAAAATCGTGATAATTGAGCCTTTACTTTTAATATCTACATAATCTATTCCAATATGTTGAGTTTTCCCTCTAAAACTGCAACCACCGAGTGTGAACAATTCATACGGACGAAATCTGTTTTCAAATAACTTTAAATTAAACCCATTATTTAAACCATTTAAATTTACTTGGAGCAAATCATCGCAGTTACATCGTTTAATAACTTTATGAAACCTACAATTATGATCCTCGCGATGGCAATTGCAATCTTGATGGTTTCTATCGTGACAGTTGCAACAGTGCTTCATGTCGTGTTGATGATCATCCTGACAACCACACAAATGATGCTTGAAACAACAGTCATCATCATGATGGTGTCTATTGTGACAGTTGCAGTTTTGCTTTATAAGTTGTTTGTCTTCATAATTGTGATGAACCATTGATTCCCAGTCGCGGTTTATGAAATGAAAATCATCATCATGATGTTTTATGTCACATTTGCAATCATGCTTTATATCCTTTTTTTTTTCGTTATGGTGATCCATACAATGACAAGATTGTCGTAATTTATGCCAATCGTCTTCATGGTGATGTTTGTTATGACATTTGCAGTTCTGTTTCATATCGTGTTTATGAGAACAATGACATCCACAACAATCATGCTTGAAACGACAGTCATCATCATGATGGTGTTTCTTATGACAATTGCAATCATGCCTCATATCATGGTTTTTGTGCTCATGATGGTTGTGATCCTTACATTTACAATTTTGAAGGAATTTATCCCAATCATTCTCATGGTGATGTTTCTTATGACAGATGCAATCATGCTTTATATCATGTTCTTTATCCTGATGGAAGTTGTGTTCCATACAATGACAAGATTGAAGTAATTTATGCCAATCATCGTGATGGTGATTATGGCATTTACAATGATGATGTTTTATTTCATGACATTTGCAATGATGTTCTGTTTTATGACATCTGCAATCGTGCTTATTATTTCGATGATTAAATTTCTTATTTTCCTTTTTACCGTTTTCACAGTTGCTACTTTCTTCAAAGAAGTCAAACATAAAGAACCTCCTTTCAAATAAGATTATCCTAGAATATTCGGATTCTCCTATTTAAAAAGAGACAAAGGCACACACTATTTATTCGTTTTTTGTGTAGGCGAATTAAAAATAAACTCTAATTTACCACTTTGAAGTTTAAGTTTTGCTTTTCCTTTTTTACCACTTTTCCAAGTAAAAAGAATTTCACGTGTCTCTTTTCCATTTAATAATTTTTTTGCATCAATGGATGTAATTTTTCCTTTCATAATCATTTTACTAATTGCGAATTTACATGCTTTATTGGAACATTGATAGGCTTTAAATCCTTCCACAACAGGACTTTGACATTCTACACATTTTCCTACAACATTCACCTTTTTTTCTTCCACATTCATAGGAATACTTATGAACTTCGAAGTTGTATCTTGTACGTATTGCAACATCTCTTTATAAAATAAACTTGAATTCAAACTTCCATCTGCAATATCTTTTAGCTTTTTGCTCCACACCGCTGTCAACACCGGAGAAACAATATCATGTTCACCTAAACTAGTAATCACATCAATTCCAAATTGCGTAGCAATAAAAGTTTTTCCTTCCCTAGCAATCATGCCGATAGATATTAATTTTTCAATAATTTCTGCTCTTGTCGCAGAAGTGCCAATTCCTTCTGCATCCTTTAAAATGCGTTGGAGTTCTTTGTCTTCCACAAATCTTCCAGCATGAAACATCGCATCAAGTAACGAACTATCCGTATAACGACTAGGTGGTTCAGTTTGTTTAGATAGAATTTGCTTGTTTTGTATAGTTAAAACCATATTTAAAGAAAGACTTGGTAAAGGGTGCTCTTGTTTCTTTCGAAAGGACTCATACAGAGCTGTATACCCTTTTTGCACAACCATATTTCCAGTTGCTTTAAAGTAATGATGATTTGCTTCAAGAATTGCCACTGTTTTATCAATCACATAAGGAGGTAAAAAGATAGACAATAAGCGTTTTGCAATTAAATGGTAAACTTTTAACTCATTCGAAGATAAATTTTTCTTTCCAATAGGTACATCCGTCAAAGTAATGGCATGATGATCGGTTAATTTTTTATCATCAACATATTTTTTTGAATAAATTACATCATCTAGTTGCTTTTTATTTTGAAGGACTGATGTAACAATCTCTTTGTAGTCTTCTATATTAACTAAATGCTTAATATTATCTTCTATCGTTTTCACAAAGTTCGTAGGTAAGTGTTTTGATTCTGTTCTTGGATATGTAATCAACTTTTTTTCATATAAACTTTGTGCAATTTTCAATGTTTCAGAAGAAGTAAACCCATAGAATTTATTTGCTTCCTTTTGTAGTTCTAACAATGAGTGTAATGAAGGCGCATAAATTGTTTTTCTTTCGCTCTGTAAATCACGAACAATTGCCTGGGAACTAACCTGAGACAAAACTTGCTCCGCCATTTGTTTTGTTAGGATTTTATTATTATTGGTTTTTAAATCTATCCATAGTGCTTTAAATGTCCCAAAGTCTAATTCAATCTGAAAATAGGGTTCCGGTTTAAATTGGCGAATTTCAAGCTCCCTTTTTACAACAATTGCAAGCGTTGGTGTCATAACTCTTCCGATTTTAATAATTCTTCCACCTTTTACGGTCGCTGCTCTCGTTAAGTTTAAACCAATCAGCCAATCAAATACTGTACGATACATCGCAGCATTTCGTAAATTTCGTATTAATAGATCATTTTCATCTATTAAATTAGTTAATGCATGACGAATGGCACCATCAGTTGTTTGAGAAGTCCAAAAACGTTTAACAGGAAGCTTACAATTCATCTTTTTATAAAATGAATAAAAGATATTCTCTCCTTCCATCCCTGCATCACATGCATTGATGAGGAAATCAAAATGATTGGATTTTAGTTTTTGTTCGATCTCTTTATAAACTTTATAGGCTGATTTTTTTACACGAAACTCATATCGTTCAGGAATCATAGGTAGTAATTGTATATCCCACTTTTTCCATTCCGATTTATATTCATGTGGTTCTTTCAGTTCAACTACATGTCCCACAAAAGCTGTAAATTCTATTTCATAGGGCAATTTCATAGATTTATATACTTTTTGTATGTCACGCATAAGCGAGGGCTTTTCTGCTATAAGTAACGCTTTTTTCATACGATTACCTCACTTTCTATCCCCCTAAGTATAAATTGTTTTATATCAAAATGTAAAAAAGGGAAAACTATATTTTCATTATTTTTGACTAATTAAATCCAGAAAATCAATCGTTGTATTATTTTGAACTTTACTATATTCCTTACTAAAATCAGATATTATCAACTATTTCTAGCAAATATCGACATATGTTGATATAATAATTTTAGTAGTTTTTAGGGGGATTGGGTATGCAAAATGTTTCTAAAAGAACGATTCTTTGGATTGTACCAATATTAATAATTGTTATTTTTTGGTACTTTTATGGTCCTAAAGATGAAATTACAGACAATGAATACATAACATATGTAAAAGAGCAAAAGGTAAGTGAAACAGCAGAAACTTTTGACAAAGCTTTTGGATCTTATTGTGAAGATGAAAAATGGGTATACTTTAAAACACAAAAAGAGCAGCACGTCGTTGAGTTTAAAGGAAGCTGCCCTCAAAATGAAGAGTTAAAACAAGTTAATTTACAATTCGTTGTTGAAGAAGATCGAAGTGGTTATGAATTAAATGTTTTACTATTAGATGGTGTGCAACAAACTGTTGAACAACGAGATATGTTTATCAATGATGTCGTATCGTTATAAAAAATTTGAAACCTCGCATTCTTAACATTGAATGCGAGGTTTCATTTTTATCTAATAGATTGAAAGTTATAACCCTGCAATTCCTGGTCGAGTCATTGCATAAGGATCTAAAATTCTTTCAAGTTGTTCTTCTGTTAATACATCATATTTTATACAAAGTTCACGTATTGAAGCACCTGATAAATATGCTTCACGTGCTAGTTTTGAAGCTGTTTCGTATCCAACATGAGGATTTACTGCTGTAATGATTCCTACACTTTTTTCTACGTACTCTTTCATTCTTTCTTCATTTGGTTGTATACCTTTTAAACAATTTTCAGTGAAAGATTTAAAGACATTGCTCATGATTGAAATCGATTGTATTAAGTTAAAGAATAAAACTGGTTCCATAACATTTAACTCAAATTGACCAGCTTCAGATGCAGCTGAAATTGTTAAATCGTTACCAAACACTTGGAACGCTACTTGGTTCATAACTTCTGGCATTACAGGATTTACTTTACCTGGCATTATAGATGATCCTGGTTGTCTTGCAGGTAAAACAATTTCACCTAAACCAGCACGTGGACCTGATGCCATTAAACGTAAATCATTTGCGATTTTTGACATGTTCAACATACACACTTTTAGTGCTGATGATACTTCTGTATAACAATCTGTATTTTGAGTAGCATCTATTAAATGTTCTGCTCCTTTTAGAGGAAGTTCACTTAACTCAGCTAGGTTTCTTGTAACAGCCTCAATATATTCAGGCATTGCGTTTAAACCTGTACCAACTGCTGTAGCACCCATGTTAATGTCATACATATGTTGTTTTGAAAAAGAAATTCGATCAATATCACGCGCAATCACACGGCTATAAGCTTCAAATTCTTGGCCTAAAAGAATCGGAACTGCATCTTGAAGATGTGTACGGCCCATTTTTATAATTCCAGCAAATTGTTTTGATTTTTCAACAAAAACTTTTTGCATATAATTTGTTGAATCAATTAATTGATTTAATAGATTTAATACTGCAATATGAGTAGCTGTTGGAAATGCGTCATTTGTTGATTGAGACATATTCACATGACTGTTAGGGCTAATAACGTGGTAATTCCCTTTTTCATGTCCCATTAATTCAAGTGCACGGTTTGCAATCACTTCGTTTGCATTCATATTAATAGAAGTTCCTGCGCCACCTTGAATTGGATCTACAATAAATTGTTCATTCCATTTACCTTCAATTACTTCATCACAAGCTTTAACAATAAACTTACCTATTTCTTGATTTAGTAAGTCAACTTGCATATTCGCTAATGCTGCAGCTTTTTTTACAATCCCTAAAGCTTTAATGAGCTCAGGGTGGATTCTATAACCAGTGATTGGGAAATTTTCTGTTGCACGAGCGGTTTGAACTCCATAGTACGCTTCCACTGGTATTTCCTTTTCCCCTAAAAAATCTTTTTCAATACGAAATTCACTGACTGTCACCATAAATGTCACCTTTTTTCTTGGAGCGTTATAGTAAAACGCTTCCATGTTATGAAGAAATCTATCTCAAAATTAGATTACATTAATCTCATTCCGAGAACAAGACCTAATCTAATATTTTTATTTTCAAAATTTTTCTAAATAGAAAGTTACTGTTGCTAATTGGCATAGAATGCACAATAATTGTAGAGAACCGTATTATTTGAATATTTCGCACATTAAGATTTACTGTTTATAGAATGAAAGAAGGCAATGTAATGAATGTATCTGCAATGATTAAATTAACGATTTCAATGGCCATTTTCGGTTCCATTGGATTTTTTACAATTAACACAGGAATCCCCGCTGTTGAGCTCGTTTTTGTCCGCTGTATTTGCGCAACACTTTTTCTAAGTGGTATGTGGTATTTAACTGGTGGGTATAAAATTGAAAAATGGAGTAAAAAAGAAGTTTTCCGTACGTTTTTATGCGGGGTTTTCCTCGTTTTAAATTGGGTCTTTCTATTTAAAGCATTTGAGGAAATGTCGATCTCAATAGCCATTTCCATTTATAATTTAGCACCTATATTCGTTTTGGTTTTAGGAACTGTTATTTTAAAAGAGAAAATGACTGTTTCTGGCGTTTTAGCAACGGTAATTTGTTTTATTGGAAGTATCTTTATTGTAGGAATTAACAATTTCCAATCAATCGATCAATTCCTTAATTCTGGATTCCTTTGGGCGTTATTATCAGCTCTTTGTTACGCTTTAACGATGTTTACGAGTAAGACAATCCAAAATTTATCACCTTATGCTACAACATTTTTACAAACGATTGTTGGGATCGTGATGCTACTTCCTTTCTGTAACTTTGGGGTTTTTGATGGATTAACAACTTCAAATTGGTTATACATATTAGGAACAGGGATTATCCATACAGGATTTGTATATTATTTATTCTTTGATAGTATTAGAAATCTCTCAACCATCATTGTTTCGGTGTTGGTATTTGTTGATCCTGTAGTGGCAATATTATTAGACACCATCATCCTTGATTTTAGACCAACACTACTACAAACTTTCGGGATTATACTAATTTTTGCTGGAATACTATTTACCGTATTCAAACCAGCGAATAAAAGTTCGATAGATGTAAAAGAACAAGAAATCACATCATAACCATAGAATAAAGGTAACCTGAAATAGTAAATGTAAAGTCCCATTAAGATTGATGGGACTTTTTCATTTTTGTTCTGCTTTGAAAAGGAGTGTCCATACTAATAAGAGACTTCTATTATTTAATCTACCTTTTTTATTCATTTGCACTCAGTTTTGTAACATACAGCCACTCTCGTTCAATTTTTTCACCCAAAAATAAAGGTACAATCCATAGCTTATATGGATTGTACCTATATGTTCGTTTTCAAACTATCTTTCTGTCATTTGCTTCCAAACAGAGCCTTTTGCTTCTTCACCTTGTTCAATTCTGGCAATGGCCATTTTCACTTGAAGTTTCACTTCAAATTCAGGGTCGTTTTCAGCCTCATGTAGTGCCGGTAAACTTTTTTCAGTTCCTGTCTCATATAGGTACATTGCCGCGCGCCAACGAACTAATTTATTTTTATCCTTTAAAGCATGAATCATGGCAGGTTCAAATTCAACTAATCCTAAATCACTCATGCAATCCCCAGCTGTTCGTCTAACGGCAGCACTTTTATCGTTTAAAGCACGCGTTAAAGCTGGAACAACCGCAACATCTTCTATCATACCTAAATACACCGTGGCTAATCGGCGGATGGACATTTGTTCGTCTTCTAGTGCTTTTTTTAGTAGTGGTAAATCTTCAATTTCTGGATCTGGCAGTTGATCTAACATTTGATAACGTTTTTGCCAATCCTCAGCACTTTCAAATTGTTCTAAAGTGACTTTTTCGCGCTCAAGAGTAACAGATTTTTTTGCATTCGCACCTTTAATAATTTCATGTAATCTATCTTCGGGATACGTAGCTTGAATTTCTGTCAATACGCTTTGTGCAATGTCTTCCTTTTCACCATAACGAACGCCAAAATCAACCCACTTACGTTCTAAAATATAATTATCATCGAATTTATTGATCTGAATCGATTGAAATGCTTCTGCGAATCGATCGCCTGTTGAGATTCGGTGCTCAGATGAAGAATCAAATACTTTAATTTGAAGCGGAATACCTCTGAACATTTGTACATGAACAAATACTTCACCATAGTGATCATTTACTTGTCCAGAATGTTCAACATCCTCGCCCTTTTCTCCCATAGCAATTCTTATACTTGATAATATATTTTCCCAGTTGAATTTGGCATTTCTTTCAACTGCTAAAAAGTCCGCAACATGATATACACCTTTAACACCTTCAACATTTAGTATTGCTTGTATCGCTTCAGGAGCACTGCTTGCATTCTCTTTTGTATAATTGAAACTTTTGCCAAAAGGAAGCTCCTCATCTACTACAATTTTCATCGAGTTTGGGCTTGGAGTTGGTTCAATTGTTACGATTTTCACTGTGTTTCTCTCCTATCCATTTACAATTTCTTCAAGATAAGACCATCTTTCAATTAATCTTTCATATTCTTTATTAAGGTTATCTAACTGCTCGGTTAGTTGTTGTAATCTTGTATAATCAGAACCAATAGTGGCAATTTCAGCTTCAGTTTTTTCGATATCTTGTTCCACTTTAGCGATATCATCCGAAATAGTTTCCCACTCTTTTTGCTCCTTAAATGATAACTTTTTCTTATCATTCTTTAGCTTTTGAGGCTTAGTTTTTTCTACTTTTTCCTCTTTAATTTCTACTTTGATAGCGACTGATTGTTTCTCTAAATAATCGGAGTACACATCAAGACTCTCATCTACATTTCCTTTACCATCTAGAATCCAAAGCTTTCTTGCAATACGATCAAGGAAGAAACGATCATGGGATATTGTGATAACTACGCCAGGGAAATGTTCAATAAAGTCTTCTAACACACCTAATGTTTCAATATCTAAATCATTTGTGGGCTCATCAAGTAATAGAACATTTGGTTGCTCCATTAATAATCGTAATAAATGTAGTCTCTTTCGTTCCCCACCAGATAATTTCCCAATTGGTGTCCCATGTGTATGTAAAGGGAATAAAAATTTCTCCAACATTTGGGCAGCAGAATATCGAATTCCTTCTGAATCTGTAATATCATTTGAAGCTTCTCGAATATATTCTATCATTCTCGCGTTTTCATTCATGGATGGAAGTACTTGTTTGAAGTGTGCTCGTTTTACCGTTTGGCCGACAATCACTTCCCCAGAATCAGGCTCTAATTCACCTGCTAATAAATTCATCAGAGTCGATTTTCCATAACCATTAGCACCAATGATTCCAATCCGGTCACCTTGTTGAAGTAGAAAGTTAAAATCTTTTAGTATCACTCTGTCACCAAAGGATTTAGATAATTGTTCACCCTCAAGAACTTTTTTCCCTAAGCGTGTTGTAGCAAGTGACATTTCTAAATTAGTATCATTAGACCCGCGTTCTATTTGAGAATCTAGCTCTTCAAAGCGTTGAATTCTTGCTTTTTGCTTTGTTGTTCGGGCTTTAGCTCCACGACGTATCCATTTAAGTTCAGAACGGTAGCGATTTTGTAATTTCTCTTGCGTTGATGCTTGCATTTCTTCTCTTATTGCTCGAGCTTCCAAATAGTCTGCATAATTTCCGGTATGTCGGTACAAGGTTTGATTGGCAAGTTCATAAATGTGAGTGGAAACCTCATCTAAAAAGTAACGGTCATGGGTGATAAAAATAACTGCCCCGCGTAATCGAGTAACCATTTCTTGTAGCCATTCTGTAGACTGTACATCAAGATGGTTCGTCGGTTCATCTAACAAATATAAATCAGCAGGTTCGATTAACACTTTGGCAAGCGCTACTCTTTTTTGTTGACCACCTGAAAGATTTGCAACCTTCTCATCGTACATATCAATGCCAAGTTTCGTTAAGGATTGCTTTGCTAAGGCATTAACATCCCACGCTTTTTCAGAATCCATTTGCTGTTGTAGTCGAAAAAGTTTATTTTGATATTCTTCTGATTCAGGGTTTATGGATAATTGAACGACTGTATCTTCATATTCACGATTCAGTTTGACAATAGGCGAGTCCCCTGAAAAGACTGCCTGTAATACGGTTTCACCTTCATTAAACTGTGGTTCTTGCGGCAAATGTGCAACACGGTATTTGTTTGGGTGATCTAGGTCGATTGAATCAGCGTCTTGAATGCCTGCTAGAATCGACAATAGAGTGGATTTACCCGTTCCATTTATACCAATTAGCCCTGCGCGTTCACCTTCATAAATTGTAAACTCAATATCTTTAAATAGGGTTTTATCCCCTACTGTTTTTGTTAATTTTGAAACAATTAAATGACTCATGAGATTCCTTCTCTTTCCTTTTAAGCTATTGTTACAAGGATAACATAAAATAGCGGTACCTGGCACTCATAGAACTCAGGAACAAATAGAGCAACATTTATAGAATCAAAAAAGGAAAGCCACATAAGTTAGGCTTCCCCATTTAGTTCATTGTTTAATTGTTGTAGAAACGTAGTCATAAAAGCGTGTCTTTCTTCAGCTAATTCTTTCCCTTTTTGCGTTGTCATTAGATCTTTTAATAATAAAAGTTTCTCATAAAAGTGAGTAACAGAAGCAGTTGATTTTGCACGATATTCTTCTTCTGTCATTTGGAATCTAATTTCTTCTGATTGATCGTAAAGTTTACGCCCTTTTGCACCTCCATAGGCAAATGTTCTAGCAATCCCGATTGCCCCAATTGCATCTAAGCGATCAGCATCTCTTACAATCTTAGCTTCTATTGTGGTTGCAGGTAATTCATTTCCACCATTAAAAGACACACTAGCTATTATCTCTTTTAAATGCTGCTTTCTATCATCGCTAATTTTTAATTCATTTATTAATTGATTTTCTTGATCTTTCGAATCGGTATACTTTTTATCACTTACATCGTGTAATAATACTGCAAGTCTTACAATTTCTTGATCACAGGTAGGTTCACTAGCTAAAATAGCCTCTGCATTTTGCAAGACCCGTTCAATATGCTGAAAATCGTGACTAGCATCAAATTGTTCATATATACTTTTAACTTTTTCTTTCACAATTTCAATCATGGCATTTTGTCCTTTCAAATATAAAATATCTTTTCTTGGTTTATTTGTATTATAGATGGACTAGCTATAATAAACTAGTTTTAAAGAGTGTAAAATCGAAAGGAGATTATTCTGAAGGCTATTGATTTTGGTGCTTTTCTCATTCGGGTAGTGTTAGGTGTGACGTTTTTATTACATGGACTAGCCAAATACCAAGAAGGCATTGGTGTCGTTCAAGACCGTTTTGTTAACTACAGTATTCCCTATGCGGATTATGTAGCATTAGGTGTAATATTCGTTGAAATATTAGGCGGTCTATTTATGATTATTGGTTTTACAACACGCTTTATCGCTACATTATTTTCAATCATTATGATTGGTGCTATCTTCTATGTAAAATTTGAGATTGGATTTTTACAAGGTTATGAATTAGATGTTCTTTTACTTGCAATGTCATTAGCCCTTCTAGTTGGTGGAAGTAAGTTCATAGCAGTTGATAACTTTTTTGTAGAAAGAAAGAAAAAGAAGTAGTTATTAAATTACTATATTGTCACTTAGCTTGTTGATTCCACTGATCACAAGCTTTTTATTTTTGTAACAAAAACTATACTCTAACGACTAATCATAAAAGAAAGGAGATGAAAGATCATTGAATCTTAGTAGGCTCTTTACACTACTTGTTTTAGTCATCCTTATTTCAGGTTGTAGTGCGGGAAATAATCTGAGCAGTACTTCATCAACTAATACTTTTGAAAATGTAACGGAGGGTTTAGTTAATAACGAACAGTTTACCTTCAGAGTGTATAGTGAAAAAGCAGTTTATCAAGTAGGTGAACCTTTAAAAATAAAAGCGGAGCTTACATATATCGGGGATTCGGAATCTATTACTATTTCCCATGCAGCATCGCCTATTTGGTTACTTACTACGAATTTAACAGAAGATTATCAATTTGAGGCAGCAATGAATGAACCACTAATTCTTACTGAGCTTAATAAAGATGAACCATATATCGAAAGTTATCAATTTTCAGGTAGTTCATATTACGATGGTGCACCTGGTAAACCTTATAGTGAGGAAGTATTTATGAAAATGGCTGAAGGAAATTTCCCTCCTGGACAATATGAGATAAAGGGAAGAACAGATTTTGCAATCGGTGACGAAATTATGAATGATAGAGTGAGTCTAGAAACTTCTATTGTTTTTACAATTATTGAATAATTTATAAAGGATTACTGTCTTAGATTTATATTTAAAGACAGTAATCCTTTGTATTCTAGTCAATAATTTTTTCGTGACAATGAAGCATAGGGAGGAAACGCATTATTACGTTTCCCTAAATTTATTAATTTGTCAGCTGTTGCTCTGCGTAATTTCTATACAATTCATGTTTTTTAAGTAATTCCTCATGTTTACCCATTCCAGTAATTTTTCCATTTTCAATGAAAATGATTTGATCTGCATCGACGATTGTTGATAATCGATGTGCAATGACGAAAGTTGTTCTCCCTTTCATAAGTCGGAATAACGCTTCTTGTACGACACTTTCGGATTCACTATCTAAACTTGCAGTGGCTTCATCCATTAACAATATTTTCGGATTTTTATCTCCATTTATTAATTCATTTTTATTGTAAACTAGCTAAACGATTTAAATCGAATAGAAAGCCTAATAAAAATAAGAGGAGTATGTCAAATAGTAAACATACTCCTCTTATTAGTAATCTATTGATTTCCTACTAAAATAATCCTACTGCATTACCATCTTCATCTACATCCATTCGAAGAGCTGCAGGATTTTTAGGGAGACCAGGCATTGTCATAATTTCTCCCGTTAAACAAACAAGGAATCCAGCACCTAGTTTTGGAATGACTTCACGGACTGTAATTGTAAATCCTTCAGGTCTTCCGATTAAACTTGGTTGATCTGATAATGAATATTGTGTTTTAGCCATACAAATAGGTAACATATCCCAACCAAACTGTTCGATTTGAGCAATTTGTTTCTTTGCTTTATCTGTAAATTGAACTCCATATCCACCATATACCTTTTGAACAATTGTTGTAATTTTCTTCTCGATGGAATCGGTTAATTCATATAAATGAGAAAAGTCATTAGGTTGTTCTAGAACTTCTAGTACCTCTTTTGCTAATTCAATTCCACCTAATCCTCCATCTTCCCAAACGTTCGTCCGAGCAATTCGGATGTTATTAGATTTAGCCCACTTCATAATGAATTCTAATTCAGCTTCCGTATCCGTAATAAAACGGTTTAATGAAACAACTGGTTCAATCCCAAATGCTCGAACCGTTTCAACATGTTTTTCTAAGTTCACGATACCATCTTGTAATGCCTTCACATTTTCATTTACCAAGTCACTTTTTTGAACACCACCATGCATTTTTAATGCACGTATTGTTGCCACTACAACGACTGCATCCGGAGAGAAGTTACCTTTTCTTGCTTTAATATTCATAAATTTTTCTGCACCTAAATCCGCACCAAACCCTGCTTCTGTAACAACAATATCTGCTAATTTCCGCGCAGTTTGTGTTGCCATTATTGAGTTACATCCATGGGCAATGTTCGCAAAAGGTCCCCCATGAACAATTGCTGGAGTACCTTCAATTGTTTGCACTAAATTCGGTTTTAAAGCATCTTTTAATAATAAGGTAAGTGCTCCTTCAACACCTAAATGACGGACAAATACAGGTTCTTTGTCGAAGGTATAACCAATCAAAATGCTTGCTAATCGTTCTTTTAAATCTTGAAGACTAGTTGCCAAGCAAAATATAGCCATAATTTCTGAAGCAACTGTAATATCAAATCCATCTTCTCTAGGCATACCTTGTGTTGGACCACCTAAGCCAACAACAACTTTTCTTAATGCACGATCATTTAGATCCATAACACGTTTCCAAATTATTCTTCTTGGGTCAATGTTTAATTCATTCCCTTGATGTATATGATTATCAATGAAAGCAGATAATGCATTATTGGCTGTTGTGATCGCATGAAAGTCGCCAGTAAAATGTAAATTGATCTCATCCATTGGTAATACTTGTGCATAACCACCACCAGTTGCTCCACCTTTAATACCCATTACTGGGCCGAGTGATGGCTCACGTAATGCGACCATTACTTTTTGATCTAATCGTTTAAGTGCATCTGCTAATCCAACCGTAACCGTCGATTTCCCTTCTCCAGCAGGAGTAGGACTGATTGCTGTTACAAGCACTACTTTCCCTGTACTATTACCAGTAATTTTTAATGGATCTATTTTCGCTTTATATCGACCATAAGGTTCTAATGCATCCTCAGGTATCTTGGCATTTTCAGCAATAACACTAATTGGTTTAATTTCTGCATTCGTTGCTATTTCTAAATCAGTTAAATTTTTTGTAAGGGCCATATTGATACCTACTTTCAATATATTTCATAATAATTATACACTTTTGATACAAAATAAAACTATGAAGGAATTGGTACACTTCCATTACTTGTTTACATTTATTTATCTGATTGAATATAGTATGGTATGACCCGAAAAAGGGAGGAAACTTTAACATGCACGAAGGTACAGTTAAATGGTTCTGCGATGATCAAGGCTATGGATTTATTGAAACACTTGATGGAGAAGATGTGTTTGTTCACTTTACAGGAATATCAGGTGAAGGGTTTCGTTCCCTAAGAGACGGACAAAAAGTGTCATTTGAGATTGTGGAAGGCATTCGTGGACCACAAGCAACTTGCGTTTCAACCTTATCCTAAAAAAACCCTTCCAATCAGGAAGAGTAAATTTCTTATTTAATAAATTTATAATTTGCATTGTCAATTTTTAAAGTTTTTTCCATGGAAGCACCACTTATTACGACTTCTGTAATAAGGTTTTGAGCATCTCGGTTATAGTAAAATATTAAATCACAATTTGGAGTAACTAACTTTATCAACGAAGTAGTTTCTATTAGTTCAAAATTAAATAAATTAGACCATTGACGAACTTTATCTAAATTTTTAACAGTTAAAACTATTGAATCAATCTTTAGATTTCCTAAAGGATGATGTCCTAATGTACCACTTCTCAACAAATCATTGTATCTTTCCTGATCCTCTAGATTCCACTCGATTAAAAATGGAAACTCTAATTCGTTTCCCTCTAATCCAAAATGCAGCAATTTCCATGATACTATTGTTCCATCAGGTCGTTTTCTAGAAAAGGACTTTGGACCATCTACAAATAGGCCAGCTTCTTTTAATCTTTTTGCATCTTCATTAATTGTATTTGTTCGTAGTGCAATTCGAGTAAATCCATTACGTCGATTGTTCTTTTCATAGGATTCATGTAATGTATAAGGCACTTTAGCTGATTTATTAAATAATTCTTCATCAAATATTCCAATATACTCAATATACGATAGGTTTTCAAAATAACTTAAGGAGTTATAGGTGCCCCACATTTCGTGTTTACCACCCAATACAGTTCGAACTCCTTCATCTGACATTCGATCAACCAAAACCTCAGGGTGGTCAACAAAATGCACGATATGATCTAACTTGTACACATCTCATTTCCCCTTCGAAAGTAATAAACAGATTACATTTACCATGTCGTTATTTATTTACAATATCAAAGTCCTGAGCATCAATTAATTGCTCGTCCCAGTCTTTGCTAACATCCACCCAAGAAATTGCACCAGAATACGTCATTAACTCATCACAAGTAAGCTCGATGGCAGAATTAATGCTTCCACATGCAGGAAATACAGTTGTAAAACGTTTTAACGAAATATCCAAAAAGACTGGCAAATTATGTGCTAGACCAAATGGACAAACACCACCGATTACGTGCCCAGTTCTCTCAACAACTTCTTCAGCATTTAACATTTTTGCCTTTACTTCGAATTGTTCACGAAATTTACGGTTATCCACCTTTGCGTCCCCAGCCGTTACAACTAAAAATGCATTATCTTCTTTATTTTTAAAAGATAATGTTTTAGCAATTCTTGCTGGTATCACATTTAAAGTAAGAGCTGCTTGTTCTACCGTAGCACTACTTTGTTCAGACTCTAAAATATCTTGATCTCTGTTGAACTTCTTAAAATGTTCCCGGACACTTTGTAATGACATATTAATACAATCCTTTCTTTCCCTAGAAGTATACTTTGATTATTAATTATACCGAGAGAATTTGTAATTGCGCAAAGAATGTGAATAGTATTACTTAAAGTTTCTTAAAAGATTGATTAATTGATTTGCGGTATTTTTCTTTCCTTCTACTCGAATCACTTCACCATCATTCGCTACAATAAAATGAGGTTCGTCCGCTCCATATAACGAATTCGAACTATTAGCCACCATAAAATGAGCTTGAGATGTTTCCATTCGCAATTTTGCTCTAGAGATTAAGTAATCAAGATCATCTGTTGCTTCTAATTTAAATCCAATTAACGTTGTCTCTGGCGCCCATTCTTTTATTTGACCTAATACTTTTGGTGCTTTCTTAAAATGAATAATTGGAGGTTCATCGGAAGGCATCTTCCCTTTTTCCTCCATTAAATTACCTGCTTGGTCATATACTTTATCGATAACCCAATCAGAACCAGCTGCTGCCATTATTACAAAATCAACTTGTTCAGATTGTACAATCGATTTTAACTGCTGACCTAAGTCTTCAATTCCTTCAAACATAACCCTTCTCATCGATTCAATGTTTTTAGGAAGCTGTGCAAAATAGCCATGCATATAGATTACTTCAGCACCTTCAGATAAGGCTGCTTCTGCTAAATAGCACCCCATCGATCCTTTTGACAGGTTTGTGTGCCCACGAACTCGATCCCACTTTTCTAGAGTTCCCCCACTTGTTATTAACACCTTTTTACCTTGTAAACTTTTCACACAATCACCCATTTGCCATATTAATGTACTAGCTTGATATTTTATTCATCTTCCCACTCATTACTAAGTGTGTAGTGTTTTACTAAATGAAGTTAACACTTCAATAAACTTTGCTGTTGCTGGAGAATGGGATTGCTTTGTTGCAATGCCGATTGTCCGATAACAATTTTGCTGTAAAGGAATTGCTCTTACATCCATCGGAAGCTTGTTCAACACAAGTTCAGGTAAGATGGATATTCCTAAACCATGTTCTACCATTGATACTATACCGTTTTCATCGAATAGTTCAAAACGGATATTCGTCTTTATATTATACATATCAAGTATCGTCTTTACATCATTTGTGCCATTATACGACGTCATGATAAATGGCTCTAATTCAATATCTTTTATATCCACCATATCTTTTTTAAACAGAGGACTTTTTTTAGAGACAATGCATAATAAGCGATCACGGAATAGGGGTGTATAACTGAATAGATTGGAATAGGGATGATTTAAAAAACCACAGTCTATAACCCCATCCAGTAACATTTGTTCAATTTCGTAATAATCTCCCTCAAAGAGTTTAATTTGTATTCCTGGATACTCCTGTTCCATTTTTTGAATAATAATTGGTAACCATTTGGTAGAGATACTTGAAAAAGTACCAATTCTAACTGTCCCTTTTGTCACACCATTAATATTGGCGGCCTCTTGTTTTAATAATTCTTGTGCCTGAAGAACTTGTCTAATGGCATTTAACATGATTTGGCCATCAGTTGTTAATTTTAGCCCATTTTTACTTCGATGTATAAGTTCAAAACCAAATTCTTTCTCCAAACTGGAAATTGCGTGACTTACAGCAGATTGAGTTAGACCTAATTGTTCACCAGCTTTTGTAAAACTACCAATTTCTGCAGTCTTATTAAATATTTCATATTTAAATAAACTCATCTAATCCCTCATTACATGAAAAAAATTAATATAAATCATGATTAACATTCGTTTCACTAATTAACAAAATCATTATATATTATTATTGCCATTAAGGATACAAGACAGGAGAAAAATTCCATGCAATTTAAGGCAAATATACTATTAGTAATAGTAACAATGTTTTGGGGAATGTCCTATATGTTTATGGTCATGGGACTTGAGTCGTTAGAGGTTTTTAATACCGTTGCATTACGAAGCTTCATTGCTTTTGTGCTAGCTGGTATGATTTTTTATAAGAAACTATTAAATATTGACAGAAAAATTATCTTATATGGCATTATACAAGCTTTCTTTTTAGTTGGTGCAATAGGTTTACCAATGATGGGTGTGATGACCACCCCAACAGCAAATGCAGGTTTTTTAGTTAGTTTAACTGTTGTGCTAGTACCAATTATGAGCAGTTTAATTGATAAGAAACTACCAACAAAAACAGTTAGTATGGCAATTATATGTACGATGATTGGAATCATCATTTTAACAGTCAATCACTCATTAACATTCCAAATAGGCGACATTTTTTGTCTTTTAACCGCATTATCGTATTCTATCTATATTATTTTAAATAGCAAATTTACTAAAAAGGTTGATCCATTAACGTTTGGAATTTATCAAATGGGTTTTGCTACAGTAATAGCTGGCATCATATGTCTACTGTTTGAAACACCAAAAATTCCTTTTTCTTCTTCCGGATGGATTGCAATTCTTGGATTAGGAATTCTTTGTAGCGCTTTCGGTTTTATCGGTCAAACTGTTGCGCAAGTTTATACAACCCCTACACATACTGGTTTAATTTTTTCTCTTGAACCCATTTTCGCATCAATTTTTGCTGTATTGTTTTTGGGGGAAGCGTTGACAAGCAGATTACTGATTGGTGGATTATTAATATTTGTCGGAAATATCATAGCACAGTATGAACAATTTCATAGTTTAAGAATCATATCATCTAAAACAAGTAATACAACATAATAAAAATAATAAAACTGCACTTAATTTGTTAATAACAGTTAACAATTATTAAGTGCAGTTATTTTTGTTGTGCTTAAGAAAATTCCTAAACCTAACACAATACTCTTTACTTCTCATAAATTTTCATTAATTCATTTCCTAAGAATCTCAACTGCGCACCTACAGAGCATTGCTCAATGCAAAAACGGTGAGCTCCAGATTTCCCACGACTACCTCGTAATTCACGCTTTATTGGACAATCATTACAGTATGTGTCAGTAATTTCATCTATATCTTTTATGACAGTATTTTTATTCACAAAGCTCCCCCTCTACAAACGTATTACTATATTACATTTTGGATTTTTTATTTGTCAAAAACAATACCTGTATCCATTGTAAGGATTTATCATTATTATTTTATTTCGTTAAGTTATAATATGTTTAAGGTAATTTTATTTATTTCAAAAAAAAGTAGGGATTTTTTATGTTAGAAGTATATATTGATGGTGCTAGCGCTGGTAATCCTGGCCCAAGTGGTATAGGTATTTTTATTAAGGGCGAAGGTCATCAGGTTCAAATTAGTGAATATATTGGTGAAACGAATAATCATATTGCAGAGTTTACAGCTTTAATTCGTGGATTGGAGGAAGCAAAGAAGTTATCGACATCAATTGTCTCAATTCGCTCAGATTCTAAAATCGTAGTTGCTTCCATTGAAAAACAATATGTTAAAAATGAAGAATATAAGCCATTACTAGACAAGGTCATTCAACTCACAAATGATTTTGACTTGTTCTTCATCAAATGGATCCCTGACAATCAAAACCGCGCTGCAGATACTCTTGCTCGACAAGCTATCCAAAAAGGAAAACAATGAATCGTCCTTTTAGTATTAGAAGACTAATTTGAATTATGCTTTGCAATTATTGTCCTAAATGATGAAAACTATCATCATTTATACATAAGAAAGATACCTAATGTACACATTAGGTATCAGCAGTATCATTTATTCACCTTATTTAGTAAGGCTCCTATTGCACCTGAAAAACCACAATCTGATAGGAAAATGGGTTGTCTTTTTTTTAACTTCGTATAATTTCCGATAACGTTTGTTAAATGAAGATTATCCTTTAATGTGGAACCGATATAAATAATATGTTCAGTATTCTTCTGCTCCGCATATTGAATACTTAATGTCGAAATTACTTCGCCAACGAGCGCTTGTATCGTCGATAGAAGATCATTTGTACTATGTTTTATATCCTTTAGAATACTAACTTTACCAAAATTACTTGCAGTTAAATGCCCTTCGATAGGCGCTTCCATTCCTTGGAAGATATCTTTCACAAATAAATCAATAGATTCTCTACTACCCAATTGGGATTTCTCAATAATGTCATTATAGTCAGAAATACCGGTCATAATTGAAGAAAGACCTGTTAATGTACCGCCACCTACACCAGTACCACCTACACGCATGTGTTCATTGCCTTGCATATAATGAATGGATGTTCCAGTACCGATATTTGTAATGATACTGTTTTCTACATTGTGTCCCTCTTTGTTTAGTAAATATTTTACACCTTTAATAGTAGCTTCAAATTCAACAATATATTGTATAGACTTCATCGTCTTTAACACACTTAGCAATTGTTCAGTGCGTCCACCAGTTAAACCAATTTCTTCAATTTGTGGATTTTCCTCAATCCATTCTTTCACTAATGAAAAATCGTTTGAAGGGAAAATTTTATATTGAAGATTATTAGTATGATCTGTATATGCTAGTTTTGTTAGAGTTCCTCCAGCATCAATTCCTACAACATTTCGCATTACCTTACTCCCTTTAAGTTTTTCCCTTCCTAAACTTTAACTTTCTGAATATAATATTGCAACCATTACTTCCCAATACAATCTCATAATTTATAGAAGGTTAAATTTTCACTTCATTTTTTAATAGATTTCTTTTTTTGAATTCAGAGAGGATCAGGTTTTCAAACTTGCCAATGAATTGTTTTAATATTTTTTCAAAATCCTGTAGATCATTTGTAGCTTTCAACTCAAAGAATTCGAAATCATTTTTTAGTAAATGTTTAAGTGTTATTGATTCAGTTTTAGGTAGTGAAACTTCGTGTAATCTAGCAATTTTAGATATTGATTTTAAGCCTGTTAAAGATATTAATACCTTATTTTCTAAATGTTCCTTAAGGTGAATGAGCAATCGTTTAATCTCTTCATTTGGATGAATTTCATGAATTTGAACGATTGCAGGTTCACCCTCATCTGTTAGTCTCTCTTCTTCACGTACATCGAACTTGAGTTCTCTTTGAAACGTCTTCACTTCATTAATTGATATGTACTCATTTTCAACTTTCCCGGATATATATGAGATCGATATTTCATATACATCTTCTTTTTGTATCATATCACTTAGTAAAAATATAAATTCATTCGTTTTCTGGTTCTCAATTATTTGGAAGCCATCTGTTGCATCGAATATTTTTAATAGGCTATTTGCATCTGCTAAAGCTCTATGTTGACCTTCATTTTCAAGATTCAACGATTCCATCAATCCATTTAAGCTTGGTTGATTTTTCATTTGATGTTCAATCATATATTTTTGTTGGTAATCAACTATTGGGTATAAAAAATCGGTATTTAAACGATGTCGACTAAATTCTTCCTCTAATACTTTTCGATCAAACTCTCCAAATGTAACAATCACTTTTTTGCCTTCGGTTCCACCACAAAATTGAATAAAGTTGTGTATGACAGTATGGAATGACGGAGCTTTCAAAAGTTCCTCTGTCGTGATTCCAGTGAGGTTTTGAATATGTTGATTTAATTTTTTGAACTTCGACGGTTTAATAAGCTGTTCAAAAGATTCAAATGTATTATTTGGCGACCATTTTTGTGCACCAATTTCAATAATGTGTTGCTTCCCTCTTATTAACGTCGCCTCAATATCCAAAAATATAAATGTATCGTTAGGTTGCAAAATTATACACCTACATCTTTCTATTGTTCTATTTACCTATTTATCTTTTTTTATTGTACCGAACTTTCTTTCATTCGACACTAATTTATCACCAATCAAAATGTGGAAATGCAAATCAAAGCATCCAATTAGATTCCATAAATTGTAAAACAGAATTCTAAATTTGATATACTTCTCACAAAAAATAAAAAATAGAAGGTTTCTATTTTAAATTTCATAAAAATTAATGTACGATAGGAAGGATGGTGTACCGATCGGAGGATATAAGGATGAACGAAAAAGAACTCCAAAAAGACGCATTGCGAGTATTGAAAGAAACAAGTCGTACATTTTTTATTCCTATTACTTTTTTACAAAAGGAATTAAAAATGGCGGTAGCAACAGCTTATTTAATGATGCGTGCAATTGATGAAATTGAAGACAATGAACATACCGAAATAACAAACGACATTAAATTCCACTTGCTAAATGAAGTGTGCGGATTACTTGAGGCAAATACTTTCGATGAAGAAAAGTATTTAGAATTATTATCACCATACTCAGAGTACATGCCTGAGGTCACGATGCGTTTGGGTGATTGGATACGTCTTATTCCAAATGGCGCAGATTATTTAATCAAACGTTCTACAAGTGAAATGGCCTATGGTATGGCAAAATGGGCAAAAGCAAATTGGAATGTTATGACACGTGAGGATTTAGATGATTATACATATTACGTTGCAGGACTTGTCGGTGTAATGCTTTCCGACCTTTGGGAATGGAATGCCAATATAAAAACAGATAGAGATTTGGCTATTGGATTTGGCCGCGGATTACAAGCAGTAAATATTCTTAGAAATGAACACGAAGATTTAGATGAACGTGGAGTAAGTTTTGTACCAGATGGTTGGTCCCGCGAACAATTATTTAATTATGCTGAAGAGAATTTAGCGAAAGCAGATCTTTATATTAAGGATATTAATAAGAAAACCATTTTATTATTCTGCAAGCTTCCTCTTGCTCTCGCACATAAAACGTTAAAAGCGTTAAAAGAAGGAAAAGAAAAAATTTCCCGTGCGGATGTAGAAGAAACGGTTAAGGAAGTTCAAGCTGAGTAAGTGTATATTGACTTTTTTGAAGGACATTTCGGGCCGATAATTCGGACTCGAATGTCCTTTTTCGTTTGAGTACTAGAATGAAAGACTTCTATTGATGAATTTTGGGGGTGGTAATCTTTCGATAGTCTTATGATAGACATCTCTTGCTGATTTTCTTGCTCAGATGTCCGTCATCGCACTCATGAAGACCACTCCCTGTTATTTTTCATTCAAAAATGGTCTTCATTTTTCTTATAAAGACCATTTCCTGATTTTCAAAACATAGCTGTCGTTCTTCACTTTCATCTAACTACTTTCAAACCAACACTTTTGACAAATAATATTGACGCTGCTCGATAGGAACCATACCTCCACCAGTAGACCACACTAGATGAGTTGCTGTTTCCATCTTATTTAGTAGGTTGAATCGCTTCAAATATTCCTTTCCTTCAGTTAATAAACTAATTGGTCCATATACGCCAGCGTGTGCAGACGGTTCCATAAAAATTTTCTCTTGTTCATACATGTCTCTTAAACTATTAAATAGAAACTGGTCACTGACAGTATAGCAACCACTTAATAGAGGCTTCATCACTTTTCCAACAAATGAAGAAGCTCTACCTACTGCCAATCCATCTGCCTCTGTTTTATTTGTTAGGCCAATATCAAAAACAGAAATACCATCTTGTAACCCTGTCATCATACCTAGTAACATACACGGTGATTGAATTGGCTCAGCAAAGAAAACATGCACATTGTCCCCATACATTTGTTTTAAGCCGTAAGCGACACCCCCTGGACCACCACCTACTCCACATGGTAAATAGACGAATAATGGATGTTCATGATCAACATTAATTTTTAGCTGTTCTAATTGTTTCTTTACTCTTAATGCACTA
>Ga0182747_1000645_pt1 | contig 31488 bp, 31 predicted proteins | sample eDN3rd30CBELigBY_FD_128526 | JGI IMG/M metagenome (GOLD analysis project Ga0182747, IMG submission 128526) | Enriched backyard soil microbial communities from Emeryville, California, USA - eDNA 3rd pass 30_C BE-Lig BY (version 2) (version 2) | ecosystem: Environmental > Terrestrial > Soil >... | reverse complement strand
TGCACCCGAGCTTGTAGCGGCTGTCACAAACTCCCGCTCCCGCACGACCAGGATTTGGGCACGAAGCAACCGGGTGATGCCGGTCCAACCGAGCACCCCGATCGCGATCACGATGTTCACCAGCCCTGGCCCGATCACCGCCACCAACGCCATTACGATAATCAGGCTCGGGATACACATGATGACATCGGTAAACCGCATCACAACCATGTCGACAATTCCGCCGAAATAGCCGGAGACCGTGCCAAGGATCAGCGAGATCAGCACTGCGATGAGCATGGAACCAACACCAGCGATCAAGGATGTCCGGGATGCATAAGCCAGCCGACTCCACACATCCCTCCCGGTGAGGTCGGTACCCAGAAAGTGCGTCGAACTGGGTGGTTTGAGGGAATCGGAAAGGCTCGTCTGCGCGGGGTTTTGCGTACCCAGCCATGGCGCGGCAATCGCCACGAACACCACAAGCACCATGAACCCAAGCCCCGCGAGCGCGAGTTTGTGTCGCCTGAATCGCTTCCAGGCCGTCGCACCTTTACGCGTCTGCGATCCCAGCGTGGTACTTTCCGTCGCTGGAGTGGAAACATCGATATTTGCAGTCACCATAGCGTTACCCCCATCTGCTAATAGCGAATGCGTGGATCGACAAACGCGTACGCGATATCGGCCAACAGGCTGCTGACAAGCACCAGCACACCGGTTAACAGGATGCCTCCCATGATCACCGGATAATCCTTGGTGTTCATGGCACTCACCAACGTCATCCCGATACCAGGAATACTGAAGACCGTTTCGATGATGACCGCACCACTGAAGAGTCCGGGAATATGCAACCCCAGAATGGTCACGATGGGCAGCAGGGCATTACGAACCGCATGCCGCATGATGACGACATTTCCCTTCAACCCCTTCGCCCGTGCTGTGGTGACGTAATCCTCGTGCATTACCTCGATCAGGCTCGACCGCATATAGCGCATGATGCTGCCAGCGCCATTGATCGACAGGGCGATGAGCGGCAGAACCATGTATTGCACCCGGTCCGGGATCGATCCGTCCCCGGGCGTGAGAATACCCGACGTTGGGAACCAGCCAAGTTTCAGTGAGCCAAACAAAATCAGGATCAGGGCAAAGAAGAAACTCGGCATTCCCACCCCGATGAAAGCAAACGTGGTTAGGAGATAATCCACAAATGAATGCGGACGCAACGCGGACAGAATGCCGAACACAATGCCAACGATGGAGCTGAGAATCAGGGAAAGGGTCATCAGGGTAACGGTGTTCTTTAAGCCGTTCCACATCATGGTATCGACGGGTTGGGATTTAACCATGGAGTAGCCCAGGTTCCCCGTCGACATTTCCTTCAGCCAGATCCCATAACGGACAATCAGTGGCTTGTTCAGGCCCAATGCCTCACGACGGGCTTCAACCGCTGCAGGGTCCAGTCCAACCAGCTCGTTCGGATTGACGATCGCCGTGACGGGGTCACCCGGTGTCAGGTTAATGAAGACGAAATCCAGCAACGTGATACCGAGAATGAGCACGGGAATCATCAATATGCGGCGAGTCAGGTATTGAGACAACGTGTGCTCCCCCTTCTTGAAACGACATGCACGTCACCGAACCGGATCGTTAATCCCTCCCGGACACATACGCTGGCGCCCAGACTGCGCCCCCACCGGGAGCGCAGCTTACGACCTGGACCATCTCGACCCTATTGCTCTTCGACCCAGACTTTCTCAAGTTCCCAGTCATACAGGTCATATTCATACGGGAAATAATTCGGAACGAGCCCATGAACCCGCTTGTCAATACCCCAGATATCGGGAGAGCGTACCGTCATCAGCCCCAGGGCTTCCTCCGCCATGTACTCCTGCAACCGATGAATGACTTCCGTCATTTCGGCTTCCGGATGCTGGCGGAACGCCTGGTCCCAGAGTTCCACGAACTCCGGCGTATCGAATCCAGAAGAGACGTAGCTGGCCCGTCGGGGATCGAAATGCACGGCCACCGCTTCCGGCAGACCTATTGGGTAGGCACTCGGATAGAGATCGAAATCCCAGTCCGGGCCCCAGAGCACGGTCGAATCCTGACCGAAAATCTGGAATTCGGCCTTGACGCCCACGGCTTCCCAGTAGCCGTTAATCGCTGCGTAGTAGGCGAGCGCGGATTCATCCGCCGGGACCTGGGCCACTGCCCAGCGAATCACCTGCTCGGGATCCCATCCAGCAGCCTCCAGCAGGGACTTCGCCTTCTCCGGATCGTACTCATACTTCTTCAGGTTGGGACTCTCGGGGATTCCCGGGAACTCGATCGGGGTATGCACCACCTCAACCGCACCCGCATAGAGCACTTCCGCCATGGCCTCACGATCGATGGCGTGCATCAGGGCCTGCCGGACATCCTTGGAAAAGTAGGGTTGACGGGCGTTGAATGGCGTCCCCTGGTAACTTGGCGATTTGGCCTCATTGAAGTTCAGGAAATCCAATTCCTGGAACCGGGCATATTCCCCCACCGGTAACCGGGCCACATCAACTTCCCGATTCTGCAGGGCGGCGGCGTTTGTCGTGGCATCAGCGAACGAGCGGTAGACCAGTTCACCCAGCAGCGGCTTGCCCTTGTAATAATTTTCGAACGGCTCATACCGGATGTACTGGTCGGCCACATACTCAATGACCCGGAAAGGACCAAGTCCGATGTGGGCTGATGTGGTCGCCCACTCGCTCTCCAAAATCGCAGCGCCGGTTTCCCGGTCGAGGTACTGACTGAGGACATGATTCGGCGCAATGCAGATCTGGTTGAAAAGCGAGAGGGCTGATGTCTGATTCAGGTTCTCGAAGAGGTCGAATGTCACTGTCAGGTCGTCGACCACGGTGAGACCGGAGATGCGATCCGTCGTACCGTCAACGTATTCCTTCATCCCGACAACGGTATCGTTGAAGCTAGACCCGAAGAGCGTCGTCCCGACGCCAGGGATGCCAATCATGTGGTAGGTGAAATCGACATCCGCCGAGGTGAATGGCTCACCATCGTGCCAGGTTAATTCCGGGCGCAGGTTGAAGGTCAGTGTGGTGCCATCCTCGGAAAACTCGAACGTTTCGGCCAGCGCGCCCACGAAGTTGGCACGTTCATTATCGAGCGTCACCAACCGGGCATTGGCGAGCAACCGTGTATAGATATTCTCGCTCCCGGCGTAGTGCCGCAGGTGAAGCATGTGACTGTTGCTGGTGATCTGCGAGACGGAAATCGTCAGCTTGCCGCCTTCGACCGGCGTGGCCGCCGCATCCTGGGCCGCTGCGAATTCCATCGCGGGAAAGCCGGCAATACCGGCAGCTGCAATACCGGCCCCAGCCTGCAGCAAGATTCGGCGCGATATCTGGTGATTTTTCGTGTCGGTCATGGCACGTCTCCTGTCTCGAACGTCGAAAGATTCAGCGGTCCCTTTTCGGTCACTGCACATTGCCACCCTCGCTTGCTCACGTCGGCCAGGTAAAGACCACCCCCAGGTGATCCTGACCACCGTTCAGCAGAAGCCGATACACATCCTCGATCTCACTAATCGGATAACGATGCGTGATCAGCTGCTTCACGTTAAGAGAGCCTGCCTGGATATGGTCCATCACCTCCTCAATATTGCGCTCCCAGGTAAATCGCAAACCCGTGGAGCCAGCCGGGTCTTGGGGATCGTTGCTGGCGCCGATAATCACGGCTTCCTTGCCGTGCATGTTTCGCCGATAGGCATCGTAAAACCGTGTCGAGTCTGTCTCATTTGGAACCTCCCGGATAATTCCCAGCATCACCACCCGACCCCGGGGCCGAATGATGTCCAGCGACTGGGAGAGCGAAACCCAGGAAGATGCGGTATCGATCACGATGTCAAGACCGGCACTGCCGCAGAAGGCGCCAATCGCAGACTGGATGTCCTCCTGGAGTGGATTGATAGTGACATGGGCGCCGCAACGTGTTGCCAGGGCCAGCCGCTCGTCGCTCACGTCAATCGCAATGGTTCTGGCGCCATAGAGCCGCGCCATCAACCCGGCGGTTTGCCCAATGATGCCCTGGCCAGAGATGGCAACAAACTCACCCGGCTGGTAATTCGCGAGACGAAGCGCGTGCATGCCGAGCGTTGGCAGGTAGGCGAAACAGGCCGAGGCATCATCGACTGCATCCGGAATGCGGATCACCTTGTTCGCGTCAACCACCGCCATATCCGCATGCCCTACCGTGGTGAAGACACGATCGCCGGGTTGAAACCGCGTCACATCCGCGCCGCACGCCTCAATGACACCGACCGCGTTATACCCAATCCCCTCCGGTTTCCCGGCGGGGTTGCGCACGTAGCGCTCGATCTCGCTGCGGGAGCTCAGCCCCGTTTGACTGATCCGGATCTGCACATCCCCTGGCCCCATTTCCGGCTCGACCTCTTCGACGAAGACCAGTTTCCCGGGGCCAACCACAAGCACTTTTTTCAATTGCGCCTCCCGATTTTCATACCCTGCCCATTTACGCAGGCGAAGGAGCATACTTCGGTTGCCGGGGTGCCAGATTGGCTGGCACAAACGTCAGCGGAGATTCAGCAAGCGGTAACGGAATCCGCTGACCACCCTGCCGGTGGGATTCCAGCATGGCAAAAAGGACCTCGGTGTTGGCCCTGGCCACATCAATCCCGCCACGTGTCGGTTCACCGGTATCAAGCGCGTGTACGAGATCCTCGATCAGGCGAACAGTGGAACTGGCTGGTGTGTAATCGAGTGTGGTGGTAGCTTCCCCGGCCCGGCGCACTTCAAAGCCGGCGGTTCCGCCAACGGCAACCAATTCCGCGTTTTCGCAGAACGCATGGTGCATGGGCGCACCCGGGGTGGCAATCAGGTGCGCTTCCACCCCATTGGCAAAAGCGATTGTTCCCTCCGTATACGGATCGGCAATCACCTGATCCCCGACAATGGCCTCGTCGCCATCCGCCATGTAGGCCTGTACCCAGGACACCGGCGCATCGCCATTCAGGACAAACAACGTATCGACCCAGTGCGAGACGGTATTGAACAACGTTGCCCGATGGAATGTGATCAGCGTGGAAAGCTGGCCAAAATCTCCAGAGACAATGGCTGCCCGCATGGCCGCGAATCCGGGATCCCACCGCCGATTGGTCCCCATGTTGACGACCACGCTGTGGCGTTCGGCGGCTTCACGGAGCGCATTCGCTTCGGATATCGAGGCACAGAGCGGCTTCTCAACGTAGAGCGCCTTGACCCCATGTTCCATGGCGAACAACGCCACCTCTGCCCGTTGGTGCGGCTGGGTGGCAATACTGAGGATATCGGGTTGTTCGCAAAGGATCAGCTCCTTGAAATCGGTGTAATGATGTTCCGGTGTCACCCCGTAACGCGCACCAAACTTGCCGAGAACGTCAACGCGCATATCGGAGCCGGCCACCAGATCCGTGCGGGAGCAGGCTTCGTAGCCTGCGGCGTGGGAGTATGGCAAGGGAGAAGTCGTTCGCCCCACCACCTCATTGTCAATAAAGGCGCCCATTCGTCCGCAGCCCACAAGTGCTGCCCGGTATATCTGCATGTACGACGCTCCTGGCTGGAAGGTAGGAAACCGCCCGACTGCCCGTTGGCATTCCGGAATCTCTTGAATGTGCTTTGAGCCGAGACTACGTGCCTGTAAGACATCTGTCAAGTATCTTCACCAGATCAATCTGGCAAGATGAAAGTTCGCTCCGAACGATATGGTGTTTTGCCCTGTTCCACGTTACAATCCCGCGCACGATTTCTGGAAGCAGTGACGACCCTGGAAAAGGAGTGTCTTGCAATGAGCTCAACTCTCGTACACATCGGCGTTCGCGCTACGAACCTGGAGTCAACCCTTCGCTTCTGGCGGGACGCACTTGACCTGAGCGTGGTGGGGGAAACCGCGACGAGCTGTGATCTGACTGATGGACGGCACAATTTCCGGATATTCCAGCATGGTGGCGCGGCACGCCCGGACCATGTTTCCGGGTTGCTGGACTATCTGCATATTGGCGTTCAGGTGCCGGACCTGGCAACATCGGCCCGGAGATTCCAGGACCTGGGTTTCGATATCATCTGGGATGGGGTGGATGCCGGGAAACCCTACGATCCGGCAACGCCTCCCAGCGAGTCTTTCAAGGTCGAGGATCCGGATGGCATCGTGGTTGACGTATCGGGACGACCGGATCAATGGCCGGGGGTCACGATCGGCTAACGGGGATTGTCAGGGCGATGATGGACATCGCCCGTGCGTGGGTGCCCTCCTCCCGGGCACAGGAGAACACCGGCACGATCGGTTTTCCCGATGCGCCGGTGTTCTCCCGTTGCCTGATATTCAGTCGGTGATCAGGGTGATCACGAGACAAGTTGCCCTGCGATCAACCCGTTGACCTGCTACGCGACAACGTTGATCGTGCCCTGCATACCGGAAAGTACATGCGGGATGCAGAAGTAGCTATAGGTCCCTGCCACCGTGAACGTGTAGGAGAACGACTCTCCCGGCATCAGGATGCCGGAATTCCAGGCTTCAGCACCTTCCGGCAACTGTGCGTACTCCGGAAACTGGTCGTTCACCGGGTTCAGTGACGCGTCATCTGTCGCGGAATGAGGCATGGCGCTGGTGTTCACCCACGTCACCGTCTGGCCAACGCTAACGGTCAGCGTATCCGGGGAAAAACGGGCCTGATCCGTCATATCAATCGTCACGGCCTCTGCGGACACCGGAGAGGCGGCATCCGTCGGCATCCCCGCCGAAGGGGTGGCGGCCGTTTCCACGACATGAACGGTGAAGCTGACGGAATCTGACGGATCGTACATCGTGTGATCGTTTTGGGCGGGCTCAATGCGGACGCTATGGTCACCCAATCCCCAGGCGGTGAGATCAAGCGTGAATGCATTTGTGCCCGGCATCAGCACCAATCCTGCGAGCGAGGATGGCATCTCAGCGGTATCGACCCATACGTGATAGTGTCCGTAGCCCGGTACATTCGTCTTGCCTTCGAGATCCGTCGTGGGGGAGAAGTTCACCGGCTTCACCTGGACATCGAATACCGGCTCCACGACAGCATCATCAAGCGGACTCACCAGTTCCACACCAACGGCACCGGTGTAATTCGCGACTGGCAATGGCAACGGCTGGGCCGGCTGGTAGATGAACGTCACCATTTGCGCTGTGTCCATATTCGGCACATGCGTGTTCGAAGCCAGGACGACGGCCAGCTGGTGTTCACCAGCGGCGAGTCCGTTCGTTGGTACGAGGAAGGATGTCGTGCAATAGATATTGGTGAGCTGAGCAACCGTTGCCCCATCAACAAAGGCGAGAATCTGACCGGTGCCGTCCTGATCGGTATACCCCGATTGAGCGCAATCGATCGTAAAGTTGCCGACATTCACCTGGACCAGAATATCGGTGGTATCGATGGTAGCGCCTGCAACCGGTGAAACCAGGGCAAGCGTGGGGGCGGAAGTATCCTGAGCGGTCGCCCCGCCCGAAATTGGGAGTGCTGAAAAACTGAGGAGTCCAAAGAGTAGGCTCACGATAACGCGCAACGGTACTGAAAATCGCATCTTTGTTCCCCTTTCGCCGCGGGCCGGAAACAGCCGGTCTGGGCTAAATCCTTATCCGATCAAGACGGTCGGGTATATTCTGATGATTGACATAGAGGGGAATTCTGTCAATGGGTAGCGGGGTGAGATTCGTGCACCGATGCCTGATCTCCCTCTATTCATGACCGAGTTAATTTCACTGCGTCCGGGATTGTCAGGGACCTGTCTCAATGGCACCATCGCCAGCAGACTCGCGTTGGTAATCCTGCAGGTTCCACTCATCACTTGCGGGGTCCGGGGCATCATCACCGAGCGTGATGACAATAGCGTGATCGCCACGGCTGGTGTCATCACCATCATCCCCCAAGGTAATGGTATCTGCGCCGACACCGATCAGGTTGGTGATGAGCGCCGAGGTACCGAGATTATTCTCTCGATCATGAATCGTGGTTTTATCATGATCCCCGTCATCATCTGCAGTTGCCACCTCGATATTCCAGAACCCGTTCGCCTCCAGGTAATCCCCCACACGCCCGGCGAGACCTTCATTGTCGGTTCCGTTCTCGATCAGGATCGGCACACCATAATCCGGATTCGAGATCGCCGCGCCTGGCGGGCGAATTCGCGTGCCGGTAAATGAGGTGAGCACGTCACCCACTTCATTCCAGTCTGCGCTCAGGTAATAAGGCCCGCCGGGAACCTGGTCATCGTATAGCGCAGGCAGGAGGGATACCTGGCTAATTCGGTCCTGCGGAATTTCGGTTCCGAGCCGGGCAAGCTTGACGGTATCGGTGAGGGAGATATCGGTCCGTACCGAATCACCAAACTGGCCAATCAGGGTGGGAAGCTGGGGAATCAGATCCAGCCCCATGGCCTGCTCCCTCAGGCTCATCAGTACCTGCTGCTGACGGGCGGATCGCCGGGAATCCCCATCCTGATGCCGGGTCCTGGCATAATCCAGAGCCTGTTCGCCATCCATATGCTGCCAACCAGCAGGGAAGTAGATACGTTGATACCGGTAGCCTTCAGCCGGGTAGGTATCATCCTTGATCGGATAGGGTACATCCAAGGTAATTCCACCAACGGTATCAACCATATCGATGAATCCGTTGAAATCGATCTGCACAAAGGCTGAAATGGGAATACCGAGATTTGCCTCTATCGTCCGGATCGTCAATCCGGCTCCCCCGCCCTGTACCTTGTTGAATTCCCCGAGGGCGAACGACGCATTGATCTTGTCGATGCCGTATCCGGGGATGACGACCTTGAGATCCCTCGGGATGGAGAGCATGCTAGCGGTTTTCTCTTTGGGATCGATATTGACCAGAATCAGGGTATCCGTGCGAGAGGCTCCATTTACCGACTTGTCCACCCCCAGCAACAGGATGGTCATCCGCTCATCGCCTGACTCATCAAACAATGATGATTCCAGCGGTGCGGCTACGAGTTCCGGCGTCCCGCTCTCGTTGAGCTGTGGCACAAAGGCAGACTGGATGTGATTGACAGGATCGACCTGTACATCCCGATAGGCGGTAAATGCCGAGTAGAGAAGAGGGCTAAGGACAAGAAGCAGGATAAGGGCGAGAACGCCAGGGACCCCCACCGCAGGCCAAAACCAACGCCTTCGCGTCATCCGGCGCAGTCGACGCCGGGGTGTGTTTCGCGTGCTTTCCTGCTCACGTTCCGCCCGATCGAACTCAATCGCCAGGGGCGTGTGCAACACGGCTTCCGCAGACATGGCAGTCGCAGACGCTGGTGGATGCAATCGTTGACTGCGTCGTCCTCGTCGGTAGCGCTGGTATCGTTCAGACGACGAACCGGGGTTCGTCCGTGTCCCGTTCCGCTTGTGCGCAGTTGCCGCCACCCGTGAGCGCTTGCGATCGGTATAACGAGATTCCACGGGGGTGGAAGCAGCGAGATGCTGGCTTTCCCCTCGTGCTGATGCTCGATCGTCGGATGCGGGCCCCTGGCGGGATTCGTCGTTGGCCATGGATACCATTGGGCTGTACGCGAATAGCAGACTGACCAGCTGACATGCAGCCGACAGCATTTTGGGAGTCTACCATGCGCCGTCAGAACGCCTGATTGTTTATTATGTATTGTTGACCTGTCGCCCTTCTCACCCCGCCCGTGTATCATGTCTCATGCGATAATAGGCCCGTAAACGGTGGTCACAAATGTGATGACCTGATGAGCCACGTGCAAAATGGGATTGGTGAACCTCAATGGTGTTAGCGGATCGCGATATTCTCGTGGCCCTGGAGAACGGCCGGATCAAGATCGACCCTGCCCCTGATCTTGAAAAGCAACTCGGTTCGGTTTCAGTTGATTTCCGGCTCGGCACCACATTCATGGTGTTCGAACATAGCCGGTTCAGCTATATCGACCCCCGTCATCCGCAGTCAATTGGCGATGCGATGCGGACGATCGAGGTCCAGGAAGACGAGCCGTTTATCATGCAACCGGGGGACTTCGCGCTCGCCTCAACCATGGAGACGCTGGAACTGGCGGATGATCTGCTTGGCAGGCTCGAGGGGCGCTCTTCCATCGCCCGGCTCGGGATCACGGTGCACTCCACGGCAGCCGTCTTCGAACCAGGATGGACAGGCACAGCCACCATGGAATTGAGCAACCTCGGTCGTATGGCGGTAGCGCTCTATCCAGGTATGCGTATTTGCGCCTTCTCGTTTGAAACGGTGTCTTCGCCCGTGATGACTCCCTACCGCACAAAGAAGAACAACAAGTACGCCGGGCAAATAAGCCCCCGGGCGAGTCAGCTATCAGAGGAAAATCGGATCGAGAACGGTTGAGGATGTTTCACGTGAAACATCGGGGTCACCTGAACGAAGATAAGAGTATCGACAGGACGAACTGGGAAGAACCAAAATCATCCAGTTCGGGTATCGGGGAGTACTGAGGTGTCAATACAGGACCTGAAAGAAATACGCAATCGCATGCTGCCCATGTTGCAGGGCGTGGCCACACAATATGAATTTCGGGTGCCAGCAGGTTACCCCAATGTGGTAGATGAGCCTGAACGCGGGATGATTGGGGTGGAAATCGACCCGAACTTCTCCCTCTACATCACATCCGATGGCGAACAGCTTTTCGCTGAAGTCTACAAACGACAATCCCGAACCGACAGCCGATCGAGCGCAAGTCGCCAGAAATACGCCGGGCTTCCATTTCAGGATCGACGTCCACTTGAATCGAACCCGTCCGATCAAACACTTCGCAACCTGATCGGCGAAGTCAAGCAGGCTTTTAATTACCAGCCCGGGTTGCTGTATATCACCGAAGACTGATCGCTCTCACCAAATGCATGACAAAGGGGAGGGGATGTTTCACGTGAAACATCCCCTCCCCTTTGTCATGTCTGGAATCCCAAACCGACGCTAGTCCTCAATGATCCAGGTATCGATCGCACGATCGTATTCGACAATGCCACCTTCATCAAAGAAGATGCTGACCTCTCGCTCCGCGCTCTCCAGACTATCCGAGGCGTGAACCAGGTTCCGGCCGATCGTCAAACCGAAGTCGGCACGGATCGTTCCCGGCTCAGCTTCGCCCGGCTTGGTCGCACCGTTCATCTTCCGCACAATCCCCACCGCATCCGGACCTTCGATAACCAAAAGAACGGAAGGTGCGGAAGTGATGTAACCGACAAGTCCCTCATAGAACGGCTTGCCCTCATGCTCACCGTAGTGCCTGGCCGCCGTCTCCCGGGAAACCGTCTCGAATTTCATCGCGGCGATCTTGAGACCACGCTTCTCATACCGGGCCACGATCTCACCGATCAATCCGCGCTGTACTGCATCCGGCTTCAGGATAACAAGGGAACGCTCAACATTTGCCACGTGTGAATTCTCCAGGATTGGCAGACACCCCTGTCCGCCAGCTTTCCTACCTTCGGCGGTCTCCAAAGGCAGGCTCATTCAACGACATGTCCGCTCAGGACCCTGTCAACAACGAAATACTACTCGCCCGGACTATCGAACGTCGACGATGATGTTTCACGTGAAACACTCCCATCCTCCGGGACCGGTCTCCGACGCCGGGTTGAGCCGAAATCACGTACCATCAATGCGAATGACCAAGCCGGGTAGCATGTGGCCACAACCAGTGAAAAGGAGCAAACAGTCGATGAATCTGGAAGCATACCTGCAACATGTCAATGCAGGGATAACGATTGAGGGAGGATCAGAAGCACATTTGCTCATGCACGAGATGGCTCAGGAAGCCTTGCGTATCACCGCTGAACTCAACGGCTCCTACCATAGTCCGGACGCTATGCGTGCGCTCTTCTCCGAACTCATCGGCAAGCCGGTCGATGAGACCTTCGCCTTGTTTCCGCCATTTTACGCTGACTTCGGCAAGAACATCTCTATCGGCGAGAATGTCTTCATCAACTCTGGTTGCCGATTCCAGGACCACGGCGGTATCACCATCGGCGACAGGGCGCTCATCGGGCATGCTGTGGTCATGGCCACACTCAATCATGATCTCTCACCGGCACGGAGATCCACCATGCATCCTGCGCCAATCGCCATCGGCACGGATGTCTGGGTCGGCGCCAATGCGACGATCCTCCCAGGCGTCACGATCGGCGACAATGCCGTGATCGCCGCAGGAGCCGTCGTCACAAAAGACGTCCCACCAAACGTGATTGTTGGCGGCGTGCCGGCCAAAGTCATCAAGCAGATCGACGTGCAATAGCAATTCCAGATTGCGCGCGCTGCGATTCTATCCGGTAAACACTAATCACCCGACTCCGCCGGAGGCTTATTCATCGACACCCCGGCGGTGTCCTCGCGCTCGCGACGTGCCGCGCGGCGGGCTTCAGCCTCTTCCGGACTCAACGCCGCCTTGCGCTTTACACCGATCTGGGCATCCGCCCTGTTCTGCCGCTTCCGCTTCCGCGCCTGATCGATCGTCCATAGTGTGACAACGACGGCGACGATCAGCGGAACACCAATCACCACCACAATCAAGAGAAACCATTCAAAATTCGTCATTCCATCATTCCGGACTGCAAGATGCCACCAGTACGATAGACACGGTGGCGCCAGGGATCAGGGAAGGCAATGGCCAGCCTGGGTGGTGGCCGACAAGGGAACTGACATGCAACTCCATATCCATAGTACCCGCTTCCTCATGCTGAAGAGCAACAAAAACGGCACTGACCGGACGAACTCCAGTCAATGCCGTTTTCGTCACCTATGCCAACGGGCTAGGAAATCGCCAGCAACATTGGATTCTCAAGGTACTTCCGCACCGATTCCATGAATGTCGCTGCTTCGGCACCATCGAGTGCCCGGTGATCGACCGACAGCGTGATCTTCATCCGCTGACCAACGACAATCTCACCATCCTTCACCACCGGTGTCTGTGCAACGGAGCCGATAGCAAGAATCGCCACCTGGGGCGGATTGATCACGGCGATGAACTCATCGACGGCAAACATCCCGAGATTGCTGATCGTGAAGGTCCCGCCCTGATATTCGTCCGGGGTCAACCCACCATCACGGGCCCGTTTCCCGAGATCCCGTGTCATCACAGAAATCGTACCCAGGCTCTTTTGATCCGCCGCCGGCACGAATGGGGCGATAAGGCCGCCATTGATCGCGATCGCGATGTTGATATCAATCGAATCCTGCTGGTAAAGCTCGCCGCCAACAAATGTTCGATTCACGATCGGGTTGTCACGAACCGCGAGGGCCGCAGCCTTTACGATGAGATCGTTAACCGATACCTTGATACCTTCGGGCTCCAACGAAGCATTGATCTGCTTCCGGAAGTCCATGGCCGCATCCATATCGATGCTACTGGTGACATAATAGTGAGGAATGCCAAGCTTCGACTCAGACATTCGCTGTCCGGTCGTTCGCTTGATCTTCGGCATATCAACCTTTTCGCCTTTGGGCGTGCCAGCCGATGGGGCAGGAGACGGTGAGGAGGAATCCTGCCTCTGCTCCGGAGCGGAGGCGGCTTTCGGTGCCGTCTTCTCACCCGAAACGTACGGCTGAATATCGGCGTTGATGATGCGGCCACCGGGACCCGATCCCGAAATTTGCGTCAGATCGATATCATGCTCGCTGGCCAACCGCTTCACCAGGGGCGATGCCCGTATGCGTTCGCCAGGCGCACGGTTCACGACCTGAGGCGCGTCCTCTTCCTTCGTTGGTTCAGGGGCAGCGGCCGCTTCAGACTCCTTCGCCTCAGCTTCAACCGGGGCTTCCGCCGCAGGAGTCTCTTCTTGCTCAGTCTTCTTCGCCGGGGCGCCCTTCCCGACTTCATCCTCGGCGCCGATCGTTGCGACAACCTCGCCAATCGGAACCACGGCTCCTTCGTCCACCAGCGTGTTGGTCAGGAAGCCATCTTCCTGAGCCTCAAGCTCCAGCGTGACCTTGTCCGTTTCGATCTCCGCCAACGCATCACCCTCGGCGACCTCATCGCCAACGGCCTTGAGCCACTTGAGGAGCGTTCCCTCCTCCATGGCATCGCCCATCTTGGGCATAATTACTTCGGCCATGAACTTCTATGCCTCCAGATACAGCGAGCGACGGGCGGCACTGACCACCTGCTCAACGCTCGGGAATGCAGCGACTTCAAGATTACGCGCATACGGAGCCGGAACTTCAGCACCACTGACGCGCTGAACCGGGGCATCGAGATCATCGAATGCCTGCTCCTGGATCACCGCCGCCACTTCGGATGCCACGCTGAAGAAGCGCCATTGCTCCTGCACGACCACCGCACGGTGCGTCTTACGGACGGATTCCACAATCGTCTCACCATCAAATGGCCGGATCGAACGGATATCGACGACCTCGGCATCAATGTCCTGTTCGGCAAGCTTTTCTGCCACCTTCAACAGCATTGGAACCTGACGTCCATAGCTGATCAGGGTGACATCCTTACCTTCACGCGCGATCCTTGCCTTGCCAAATTCAACTTCCTCGTCGCCCTCGGGAACTTCGCCCTTGGTGCCGTAAAGCGCGCCGGCCTCAAGGAAAATCACCGGGTCAGGATCGCGGATCGCATGGAGCATCATCCCCTTCACATCTGCCGGTGTGGCCGGAGATACTACTTTCAAACCAGGGAAATGCCCGTAGAAGCCTTCGAGCGAGTGGGTGTGCTGGGCTGAAAGCTGAACACCGCCACCATTCGGGCCCCGGATGACCAGCGGCACATTCACTTGCCCGCCCGAGAAATAGCGCAGCTTGGCGGCATTCTGGATAATCTGGTCGGCGGCAAGAAACGAGAAGTTCCAGGTCATCATCTCGACGATCGGCTTCATCCCCGCCATCGCCATACCAATGGCGGCACCAGTGAAGCCACCTTCAGCGATCGGGGTGTCGATCACTCGCCTGGGGCCAAACTGGTCGATCAAACCATTGGTAACGAGGTGAGTACCGCCATAGATACCGATATCCTCACCCATGAGTACGACAGACTCGTCGCGCTCCATCTCTTCCGCCATCGCGCTGCGAAGCGCATCGCGATAGGTCATGACTGGCATGTGCCGAATCCCTTTCTCTCTACGGGGTCCAGCCTCCGGCATCATTGCCGGTACTGGTTCACATCCGTATGGGTGTTTCAACCCGCGGTTGCTACCGCGACATCAGGTGCGTAGACATCGGTCGTCAACTCCGAAATATCGGGCAACGGACTCTCATCAGCAAATTTGACCGCCTCGTCCGCCTTCTTCTTCGCCTCCGCACGGATCTCCTCCATGCGGGATTCCTCGATTCCAAGATCAATCAGGCGATGTTCAAGCGTACCGATCGGATCCTTCTTGCGCCATTCCCTGACTTCTTCCTTGGAACGATATTTCTCCAGGAAATCGGCGGCTCCGTGAGGCACCAGGCGGTAGGTGAACGCTTCCACGGCGTAAGGCTTCCCGGTCTCCCGTACGTATTTCGCCGCCCGGTCCGCCACATCCAGCACAGCTTCCAGATCCATGCCGTCAACACGTTCCCATTCGATGCCATAGGACTCGAACTTCTTGCCAAGTTCCGTCATCGCCGTGGCGCGTTCAACGCTGGTCCCCATCCCGTATTGATTGTTTTCAAGGATGAACAGGGTAGGGCAGAGACCATCCTTACCCCACAGCCCCGCGAGGTTGGCCGCTTCATGGAAGGCACCGTTATGGATTGAGCCATCACCGAGGTACAGCTGCACTATCGTGTCTTCACCACGGTAACGCATCCCGTACGCCATACCGACACCGAGGGGGATATGTCCGCCAACGATGCCGTAGCCACCATACATACCGCCTTCGGTGTGGAAGAGGTGCATGGACCCTCCCTTTCCCTTGACGATGCCGGTTCCCTTGCCATAGAGCTCGGCCATTACCCGGTTCGGATCAGCACCCTGCAAGAGCGCGTGAGCATGATCCCGATAGGCAGTGATTGTCCGATCCCCCTCTTGCATGGTATTAATGAAGCCCATGGCAATGGGCTCCTGTCCACTGTATACATGGAGGTATCCGCCAATCTTGCCTTGCCGGAATCCCCGGCTGGCGGCGTCTTCAAAGAGCCGGATCTCTACCATGGTTCGGTAAAAATCGAGCAGGGCATCAGCATCGTAGTGCACCTGCGCCTCTCCTTTCTGCGAATGATCGGCAGGCTTTTGTGCCGGCGCCGTCGCCGGATCCTGCCGATCCCCATTTTTGCGGGTGGTTGCCATAGCGTAGCCTCTCGAACTGCTTGCAGATAGTGTGCCTTGCACACCGGTCACCTGACCTCGTCGGGGCATCCCCGGGATTCTGTTCGCAGGTAGTGGGAAAAATCGCTTCCCGATGGATTGGTCCCCCGAGCGAAGATACATCCGTACAGACCGCGGAACCCCGACGGCACGCGTTGGATGACCTTCGTCAATTCCGGGAATTGTACCGCAGAATGTGCCACTGGCTGCACATGTCCATCATTTGATGATATCTGCGGTGGGCATGATCGCAAGGCGCATGCTTCACCACTGTGTGCTCACGGTGCACATGGCTCGGTGCATGAACTTTCGCGCTGGACTGGAGGACAGGGAACGGAGCCATACGAGCAAAAGACGCAGCACTCACCCCTTTTGGGCCGCAACAGCGTCTGGCAATGCGGACACAGGTAGAAAAACTGACACGAGTCCATTGGCATTGTCTCAACAGACTCGTGATGGCACTGAGGACAGGTGATCCGGCATGTCAGTTCGACTGCATTCACGCTGCGCATCCGCCTCGCTCAGGTTAATTACCTCCGGTAATGCTACTCTCCCGGATCGAACGGCTGGTTCGCCTCCGATTCGGCCTGCAGCGCGGCAAGTCTGGCATTGGGCATCCTCGTCCCTGCCGCCAATGCATATCCCGGTTGCGGCCGCAACGGGGTTCGCAACGCACCAGCAAAGGCCTTCCGCTGTTCCTCGTAACTGGGAGGTGTCTGCTCGAAGCGAAGGGGGTCGGTTTCCTCAAATCCCTTCTTGTCGAACACACCCATGATTTCTTCAGCCGTTCCATATTGCGATATCGGCCGCGTTAAATCCGTCGCTGCAGGCACCGGAAGCACACCTTCTTCCGGAATAGTCGACCGATCCGGGACTTCTCCCGGAATCTGGGGAGATTTCACCGCACCAGGCGCCTGCGGCATAAAAATGCGTCCCGAGGGAAGCGCCTTGCCTGTGCGTGCGAATCTCCGGGTAATGAAAGCCATGGCTACAACTATCTCCAGCACATTGAGGGCAATGTGCGACATGATGAGGACCAAATCCGGCTCACCGCCCGGATTAAAGACACTCTCATAATACCAGCAGCGCCGAATGTCAGGTGTGGCCCTTACTCACCCTCCCGCATGGGGGAAAACGAAATATCAGGTTCGGCGCAGGCCGGGGCTCCCGTGCCGTTCAGTTGCATTTGAACCACGGTTTTCGCTTCGCTCTCCAGAGGTGGTACATTCTGGATGGCGGAAACATATCCACCATCCTCGCATTGCACCAATACCTGGGCATCTTCTACGGTCTGGCCACTCGTATTCGTCACCACCAGATCGACCTGCAAGGTAGCCGTGTCCTTGCCGGTCGCGGAACTGACGATATCGAAATCCGAGGCAGAGAGAGCACTGGCTGGATCAGGTGCCGAGTTCGCCCGGCCCGGCAAGTTAACATCGAATGCCAGCGCCCCAAAAATCCCGATGACCATCAGCAACAAGATGGACAGGAAGGCGAGGATGACGATGGCTCCAGGCATCCCTTTACCAGTTTTGGGCGGTTCAATACTCACGCAGGGATCCTCTCGCAGGCGACAATCAACTTCACGGACCTATATATACTGCCTTCTCCATTGGCCCCTCCACACCGATGATGATGCCGTGCGAGAGTCCGGGACCGGTTCAGGGCAGGGAGTTCAGGCTGCGCGCCGCAACCCGACGGGAACCATCCGCGCGAGCCTTCCCTACGGCCTCGACCCGCACTATCTCTCGACTCCCTGGCTTCGCATGGATTGCAGATGAACGTCGCACGATAGAATGCCGCCTTTCGGATTCGGATATAGTAATCACACGGTGATGCACGGAGAGCATGAAGAGAGCCGCTGCACCGGTGGTCTGAAATGGCGGGATAGATTGGTCAAATCAACCTCAGGCGAGTATCGTGCCCCCCGTTTTCGATGGCGACGCAGAAGACAAGGAGACTCGTCGAAGTCACCGGACGCCTCAACGACGATTCAAATCCCAAAATTGACCTCCGACGCCCGCCGTACGTTTATCGCCTTCCTGAGCTCAATCATTCCCGGGACCTATTTCGATGATTTCCTGGAGCATCTCGATTTCGGTCTGGATGAATGGACCTCGGATGTCGGCTTCCTTATCTGCTCCGTCCTGGCTGGCTGGATACTCCTGAGCACGATCTACATCGTGTTGACGTTCGTTGCCTTCGCCAGGCCCGATGGAGAAACGCTGGCCCACTGGTTACGTGAGAGTACTCCCCGAACGCGATTTGCCCGACTCATCCATTCGGGAAGCACAAGCACCATCTGGACAACCCACGGCTCACTTATCGCCGTGCTTGCTGCCCTGGTCCTGTCTCTCATCCCGGATCTGCGCGGTGTCCCGGTCGTCATGTTCTGTGCCGTCATGGGCATCGCCGCAACATGGCTCCTTAACGCGACGAGTTTTGCCGTTCACTACGCCCGGAAGGATGCAAACGAACGTGGACTCGCATTTCCCAATGACATCGCGCCGACATTCGCCGACTATTTCTATTTTTCGATTCAGGTTTCGACAGGCTACTCGAGTTCCGATGTCACAACCCTGACGAAAACCATGCGACGCGCCATCACCGCACACACCATGCTCGCCTTCACCTTCAATACCGTCATCATTGCGATTCTGGTGTCAATTCTCATGTCAGCCGTCACCTGACCTCGCCGCCAGCAGGCCGATCGTGTACGCTGATCGAACGACTGCTTCCGGTTACACAAAGACGGGTCCCGATGACATCACGAATCTGTCAAACCTACAAGGCGAGTATCAACGCATCCCACTAACCCCTGTCCTGCTCGTTGGCACATAGGACAGTGGGGAAGCCAGTGCCCGGCACGGCTGCTCCCCTGGCAATCCGCTTGGGAGTCTTATCAGCATGTCCCGGATCCCGGCATTTTCGAACACTACCTGGACGCATATCTACCGGTTCATCGCCTGGCACCTGATGTCACAAATGGGCTTCGGTGGTGCGATCTGGATTCTTTACCTGCAACATCGTGGCTACTCCCTGGGACAAATCGGGCTGGCGGAAGCCATCTTCCACCTCGCCCCGATCCTGCTGGAGGTTCCCAGCGGTACCTTCGCCGATCTCGTGGGGAGACGCTGGTCGCTGGTCGTCAGTTCCACACTGGTGTTCCTATCAAGCATCCTCATGATCAGTGCGGCAACGTTGCCGATCGTGATGGTGGCGATGTTCATGCAAGGCGCCAGTTACAGTTTCCGATCGGGGGCGGATCAGGCATTTCTCTTCGACACCCTGACCGCAGACCAGAGAAGCCGGTATGGGAAGGTGTTCGGTCGGCTACTGTCTGCCGGATATGTCCTCGCCGGTGCCGCAACCTGGATCGGGGCGTGGCTCTCGGAACGCAGCTATGCCGTCCCCTATGCGTTATCAGCTATCACCGCACTATGCGGAATTCTTCTCGCCTTCGGCCTGGCGGAGCCACCACGGGAAACACCACATACCGGCGAGCGGGGAATCGGGAGCCATTTCCGGCAGGTGAGAACGGTTCTGCGGGACCGACCCGCCGTCGCCCTGATGCTGTTCATCGCATCCGCCTTCTGGGTGATGGTGACGATCTCCGATCTCTATGCCCAGGCGGTGTTCTCGGAGCGGGGGCTGACAAACGGTCAGGTGGGATTACTGATGGGCACCATGTTTCTCGCCATCGCCGCCGGAACCACGGTTGGCGGTCAACCGGGACGTGGCTTCGCCTGGCAATGGCCCATTCTCGCCATCATTACCGGTGCCGGAATTATCCTCATCGGCTATGAGGTACTGGCGGTTGCTCTCATCGCCTTTGTCATTTCGCAATTCGTCACCGGTATCGTGGAGACGCGGCTTTCCGCCTGGTACAACATCCAGCTTCCGCCCAGCCAGCGGGCAACAGTGCTGTCCATTGAGTCCTGGCTCTTCTCGTGTTTCATGATCGGCCTCTTTCCGCTGGGAGGCTGGTTCGCCGGGCGAGCGGGGTGGTCCGCGTTGTACCTGGTCTGCGGCGTGATCGTCATGCTGACCGCGCTGGCACTACTCGTCCTGCGCTCACACCCAGACAAGACCGATGAGCCCTCCCTTAATGTGTAAATACGCCGTTCTCCCATGCTGTTTCCCAAGAGTCTTTGCGCAGTGCTGCTGTGATCGTGGTTGGTTGCGCTTTGCTTCCATACAGTTCGAGCCTATCCATTATGTTTGCCAGCCCCTCGTTCAGTCTTGATCCTGTCGTCTTCTCATGCTACCTCCGGATACTCCCAATGCTATGCCGATCAGGAATGGGACAAGGAGCAACCAGGCTAATCTCGCCCGAATCCGCAGCGTGAAGAGTCGCATTTCAACCAACACGAAATTATCGGCGATGAACAGGACCAGGAGTGCCAAAAACAGCGCCAATCCGACCAGCCACAGCAAGCGGCGGTTCGTCAAGAACGGCGTGTTGTGGGACAGATTGGCTTCCGCCTGTGTTGACTCGGTCATTCTCCATGGTCCTCGGCCGTCGGCTGTGGGCGCAGTTCTCGCTCATGTTCCACTGCCCCGCCAAACAGACTCACAATTGCGAGGTTGTCTGTCGTAATGCCATCCACCCCCATCCGAATGAGTTCATTTACTCGCTCCAGGTCGTTTACCGTCCAGGCAAAAATGAGGAGGTTGTGATCCCTCAACCAAGCTGCCTTCTCGGCGGTGAGCACCGTATGTCGCACCGTGATTCCATCAATCGCATCCAGCAAAAGACTGTTGTTCTGCATGGAAGTCAGGCTGGTATCGTCTGGCACACTCAGCAGTAACACCACATTCGGGAGTCGTTCCCGTAGGTAACGCAGCACCCAGGGAGAGCGACTCGACACAATGACCTGGCGGTAGGCAGTCCGATATTCGAGAAAATCGACCACCAACCGAACGTATCCCAATGACTCCTCTTTGAGATCGAGCATTATGGCATCGGCCCCGGAGGCTGCGACCCAGACCCGATCCAGCCGCGGCCCCCGAAACCAGCGTTGACCCAGAAACGGAAGTGGGCCTTGTGCGCCACATGGAGCACACCGTCAAGTTCGACGATGTCAGCCTCTATGACATCCGCCCCATTGATTTGCGCCTCAAGAATCGCTTCGATGCTTCCGCCAGAGTTATGAGCCACCCCGAAGATTCCCCCATAGGTCTGGTCGGAGAAGATACGCTGCTCATAATCCAGGTCGGTAAAATACTGATTCGGCCGTCGACCAATCGTCCACTCTTCCGACCCGTCAGGATTCAGAAGAAAGAAACCGATCAGGTAGACGCTTCCCGATATCACAATGCAGGCCAATACGGCGATCACCATACGAAGAATACGCACCAGTGGCCGACCCCACAGGTATCGTGTTTCTTCAACCGTAGCCATGGAGCGAAATCCCCTGACGTTCGTCTCGCGGGCTGATCACTCGCGAAAACTGGGTAATAGCAAACTCCGATCCGTCAGGTCGACCCAACCTCATTCGTTCGACATCGGCATCGTGGTCGTGCAGACCGCGCTGACGCTGCGCTCACACCCAGACACGACTGAAGGAGCAATATAGAGGAGAGGAAAGCCGCCCTACGTTGCGGGGTTGGGGATGGCCGTTGTGGTGGTCGATTCACGGGAAGTCCTGAGCTGCAGGATGAGGAATGCCGCGATCAGGGCCAGCACACCGGAGATGTTGAACGCGAGGGCGTAATCCCCGGATACCGTGCGGGCCACACCAGCAAGATAGGCGATGCTCGCCGCGCCCACCTGGTGGGCGGAGAAAACCCAGCCGTAGATGAGCGGCCCGTGGCCACGGCCAAAGAGTTGCTGGCACAAGGCGATAGTTGGTGGCACGGTCGCGACCCAGTCCAACCCGTAAAACACGATAAAGGCGATGAGCCCGAAGTTCATCGATCCCAGGACATGGGTCAGGGCGAGCAGGGACAGACCGCGAAACGCGTAATAAAGGAATAGCAATTTGCGGGGATCGTAGCGGTCGGTAAGCCAGCCTGAGCCAATGGTGCCCAGGATGTCGAAGATGCCGATAATCGCCAGCAAATTGGCGGCGGCCACCTCGCTCATACCATGATCGTGCCCGGCCGGGATCAGATGGGTACCGATCAGCCCGTTCGTGGTCGCGCCGCAGACAAAGAACGTAGCGGAGAGAATCCAGAAATCGATCGAGCGGGAAGCGATCCCCAGACTACGCCAGGCGTTCGCAATCGGATTCGCTTGCCGGGCGGGCGGCGGTTCATCTTCGGTGGCACCGTACCGTCGTAGCCCCATATCCGCCGGGTGGTTGCGAACGAAGATGATAACGATCGGGATCACGGAGCAGGCCATCAGCCCGATGGTGATGGACACTGCCTGCCAGCCGTAGCGCGAGGCCAGCCAGGCGATGATCGGCAGGAAGGCGAGTTGGCCGGTAGCGCTGGCCGCAGTTAATGCCCCAAGCACCATTCCCCGGCGGGCGGTGAACCACCGTGCGACGACCGTTGCGGCCAGTACCGTCGCCATGGAACCCGAGCCCAGCCCAACCATGACACCCCAGGAGAGGTACAGGTGCCAGGGTTCGGTCATGAACAGCGTCAGGAAGGCGCCGGAGGCGATGGTCGCCAGAGCGACGGCCACGACATTCCGGATGCCGAATCGCTCCATCAAGGCCGCGGCGAAGGGTCCCATAAAACCGTAAAGCAGCAGATTGATCGAAACGGCGAAGGAGATCGTCGCCCGATCCCAGCCGAACGCATCCTGCAACGGAACCATGAGGACACCCGGTGCAGAACGGAAGCCGGATGCGCCCAGCAGGACAACAAACACGACGATCGCCATGACCCAGGCGTAGTGAATCCGGGTTTTGGGAGGAGCGGGTGAGGGCGCCAGGGATGTCATGGAAATGCACCGATTCAACGATTGGACAGGGGCCGACAACGCATCTCAGCGGCATCGTTGCCGGGGTGCATGACGGACATTGTCCTCGCCGGTGACGATCCGTGCAACCGGGATGCGGGCGAGCGACGCTGTGTCGTCCTTGCCAAGACGATCACGATCATGCTCATTTGCACACAGGTCAGAGTGTACATACAAGGGTGTTAGTTCGTGATGATGGCGAGTGAGATGCCGTGAGTCAACCAAACAGGCTCCTTCTTATATTCGGCATCCCTGATGAACACGCCAGTATGGCAAGCGCTGATCCACAATCACCCAGAGATTTCTCGACTACGCTCGAAATGACGGGAAGTTTGGTTGCGAGTGGAAGCCACGCGTACGGCGTGCCCTACCTGGTGTGACAGGTGATTGCGTTGTGAAGCATGGAAAGCGAGGATTCGTGATAACGCAAGGATTTCTCGGCTCCGCTCGAAATGACGGGGAGTTTGGTTGCGAGTGGAAGCCACGAGACGCGCTGCAGAGTTCGAAACCGTAGATCACACTGGCCACATACGCCTGCGTACGGTCGGCCCTCGCCGCTGCCGGTGGCTGACCTCCGTAGGACATCCGCATGGTTTCCACCGGAAACTGGCCACGAGGGCCAGTTCTACGAACGGCATGGACGGCGAGCAGGGCGGGATGGATACACTGGCGCGAGGTGCTGATTGGCGAGGTTACGCGGGCATCTCTCCCTGATGAAGGGTGCGCGTGCACTCCGCACCCCTCATCCTATATACGCATCCAGGATGGCAAAGTGCGCCACGATGAGAGAAATCCGGGCACCAGGCGGGTGCCCGGGTAGACCATGCGGGTTATGAGAGCACGACGCGAACAGCTTGCAGCACGATCTCCGCTTCGCCCTCCTCCAGGGTTTGCGGGTTCATCGCCAGGATGTCATCGCCTTCCTTGAGCAGGGCTATACGGGGATTCATGTCCCACAAGGCGTCGTAAATTTCGTCCCGACTGATGGAGGAATCTGGCAAGACCCGGAGGATGGCCCGGGCGTGAGGTTGCCCGGCCTCGCTCGGGAAGCCGCGGCTCACCTCGATACCCGGTATGCCCTGCAACCCTTCCAGCCAGAAACGGACCGTCTCTTCATAGGACGCAATCGTGGCGGGCTCGTCCTGCGCCAGCGTCCATTCCACCGCCGCAAGGATCCCGAACAACTCTTCCTTGCCGACTTTCATCGGACGTCCGATGGCGTGGTTCGGCGAGGCATTCAACGCTGCTGCCTGGATGAGGTGCGGCTTGCCCAACACCAGCCCACTCGACTGCGGGCCGCGCAAGCCCTTGCCACCGCTAAAGATGACGATGTCCGCTCCCAGATCCCGCGTGAAATGCCAGAGATTGGACACGGGCGGGATCTGCGCCGCAGCGTCCACGATGACCGGAACACCAGCGGCGTGTGCGATCCCGACAATCTCCTCCAGCGGCGGCGTATCTCCCTGCAAACGCGTGCCAGCGAACCAGAGGATCGCCGCGGTCCGATCTGTGATGCGGGATGCCAGCGCATCCTGGCCATCCAGATCGATCATCTTCGCCCCGGTCACCGCAGCCGCGTAGTCGTATCCGTTTCGTTGCGACCGGTAAACCAGGATTTCATTACGCGGAAAGGCATCCGCATCGGGGAAGCGTCGAACCAGATCAGGATTGGTTCCGGTCATGCAGGCGGCGATCGACATCGTGATCCCGGCCGCAGCGCCAGAACTGATGTAGGCGGCCTCGTTCTGCGTAAGTTCGGCGATACGGGCACCTACGGCCTGCTGCAGCTCACGATAATCGACGAACTGTTCCGCCCCGGCCCGCATCGCATCGGCGACCTCCGGCGGCATCAACGAGCCCCCGAGGGACGTGAGGGTGGCGGCGGCATTGATCACCGGTCGCAAGCCAAGCCTGGTTAATGTCTTGTCAGCACTGATCGTCTCGCTCATACCGACCACGCTCCAATATCCTGAGCGACCCACGTCCGCGGGAACGCTGGCATCCCTAACTCGGCGGCAAGCCAGGCATCGACCGCGTCATAATCCGTCTGGCCAAAATGGGTCATATCCAGGAACACCGGCTCCGTCGCGAAGCGGGAGGTGAGGGGAGTGAACCAGGTATCGCTTTGCACCCGGCTGGCCTGTTCACGATAGATCAGCACCTTCGCCGTCACCCGATCCGCCTGATGGATCGGGTCCAGATGCGCCAGCGTCCTCGTCACGGCATCGCGCTGCTCAGGCCAGGTTCGCAGGTGGTCGTTCAATTCCTCATGGGGATAGGCATCGGAACCGGCGGCAATTTCGAGACTCCGATACCAGAAGCTGCTTTTGAGATGCATCGCCCTGGCACCGGGACGACGGGCATTCACCAACAGGCCGAGATCCGTGCCGATAATCGCCATCCGCTCCGTATCAACCTTCGGGTGATCGCAAAGCACTTCCCACGAACGTATCGCATCGGCAATGACACCGCGAAAAATATACGTATCGGGATCGGTGATACCAACCGTGAGATGCCCGGGGAAGGCGGCCGCATAGGGCTTGTCCGCCCCGCGCTGACCGCGACTGATCACGCTCAGGGTGATAGCGCGGGCTCGAAACTCGTATGGCGCGGGGGTGACCACGCTCATGTAATCCGGCGCGTACATGATCGCGGGGAAAGGGCCGTCCCCCTTCGGCACGCTCAGCCAGGCGGCAATGACATAGTTACCGAGGCTGGTCATCCGCACCTTGTAGACATCGAACAGCCCGTTCGAGCGGAGGGCATCATGCTCGAATTCCGGATTGGCTTCGAGAGAGCCAAGTTCTTCGTCAATGCGATCCCACCAACGAGCGATATCGGGTGCAAGGTCCGTCATCATCAGAATTCCTCCGGCAGGTCAGTCTCGGTATTTCGCGGTGTCGCGGGCTGCAAATGTCCGGCAAGGAAGGCCTCGACCTTCGCCATCTCCCAGTAGACTCCGGCCTCATGACCAGAACCGGGCCAGGAATGGAAGGTGACATCGCAGGAGAGCGTATCCCGCAGGTTGAACGCGGTTTCCGGTGGGCAGATATCGTCAGCCAGTCCGATGTAGATCAGCAGCGGGGCAGTGATTCTCGGCGCAAAGTTGAGGCAATCGAAATAACTGACCACTTCCCGCACCCGATCCCTGCGCTCGGGATACGTGTGGAAATACTCGTTCATCTCTTCATACGGATAGGAGTGGGTGAGGGCGGCGGAATCCATGAAACCGGTCAGATACGGCGCGGCCAGCGCCCCGCATTTAACGATCTCAGGTCGCAACGCTGATGTCACCAGCGAAAGCGCGCCACCCTGGCTGCCACCATGAACACCAATGCGCGAGGCATCGATTTCCGGTCTGGTGAGCATGAAATCGAGTGCGCGTATGGCGTCGGCGTAGAAACCCCGATACCCATACGTTTCCTCGTCGACAATACGATCCAGCAGGAGACCGGGATAGCCAGGGTTGTATTGCGCGTTCGAGCGCAACTTGCCGCGAGGTGCCACTCCCACTGCCGCGTAACCGAGCTTCGCCCATGATTTGGGCAATGTCGGCTCGGAGACATATCCTGGCAAAATCGCCAGACCGGGATACGGAGCTTCGAGATACTCCGCTTTCGGAACACAATACCAGCCGGCGATCCTGAGACCGCCAAGGCTGGTGTAATGAATCTCGTAGACGTCAACCTCTGGCGTGGACCGCTCGGGGACGTGCGCCATCTCCGGATCGAGCGGGATCGCATCCAGCTCGGCCTGCACCCGATTCCAAAAGGCGTCGAAATCATCCGGTTTCGTGACTGACGAAACGAACTGGTCTGGTTGTCCGCGTTGCATGGACCTCTCCCTCGCTGCTTAACGGAACGTGTTCCGGGCATCATGGAACGAATCCGGCGAGTTGGGAAGAGGGGAACGATATTTGGATCAGGATGCTGTTCTCGAGCCTATGTCAGCAGATCACGTTCCGAGGTAACCGAATATTCCTTTGTATCGTTGCTCGTTGGGTGCTTCGACTGTCGTCCCGGTGGTCACCTGCTGGAAAGAAGCAACCATGCATGGAGGGCCCCCAGGCCGCAGACGCGGGGGTCGGTTCCTCCACGAAACCGCTTCGCGGCAGAGGCGGCCCGGTCGCAACTGCCGGCATCGCCCGTACGGAGATGTCGATCATGCGCCTGTGTCGGCGGAAACTGGCCACCAAAACTGGCCACAAGGGCCAGTTGTACGAACGATGTGGACGGCGAACAGGACGCATGCAGGCATCGGCCTGAACTCTGCAGCGGGACGGGATATTTAGTCACACGGGGTGCTCCTACCAGCTACTCGTTGGCGTCATGGCGGAAAATCTTTGACAGAAATCGCGTCCAGATGGATGCTTGCCATGTACCTGTCAGCGATCTTGCCTGGCGGGTGCAACGGGACTTGCGGTCCGTTGCCTGGCGGCAGGTTGACTGTCCGGGGAGTTCTCCCCTCACTGACATCCAGATATCCTCCAGGCGATCGATCGCGAACGCGGGCGGCGGCGATGAAGCTTGCGCGCCCTTGCAGCCAATGGAGGCGGTAATCACTATGGAAACGGAAATACACGATCGCCCGGCGCAGGTACATTCGACACTGCCACAGACACGTCATTACGACACGACCAAAACCCGCCTCGAACACGACTCCCTGGGAGAACTCGAGATTCCCGCCGACGCCTACTGGGGTGTCCACACCGCTCGTGCCCTTCGGAATTTCCCGATCAGCGGTACACCGATCTCGATCTACCCCGATCTGATCGCGGCCTATGCCAGCGTCAAACAGGCGGCGGCTAGAGCGAATGCCGAGATTGGATCCCTGAGCCAGGAACATGCCGACCTGATCGACGACGCCGCCGAAGAAATCCGGCAAGGCGCACTGCGCGAGGAATTCGTCGTCGACATCATGCAAGGCGGGGCCGGAACCTCAACCAACATGAACATGAACGAGGTGATTGCCAACCGGGCCCTCGAACTGGGCGGTCACCGGAAAGGCGACTATACCTTTCTGCACCCGTTGGATGACGTCAATCGCAGCCAGAGCACCAACGACACGTACCCCACGGCCTTCAAGATCGGGTTGCGGATCGCCCTGACGCGGCTGCTCGATGAATTGCAGTTGCTCGAGGACGCCTTTGCCGCGAAAGGCCGCGAATTCGCAGGCATCCTTAAAGTGGGCAGAACCCAGCTCCAGGACGCGGTGCCGATGACGCTGGGTCAGGAATTCTCCAGCTTCGCTACGACCCTGGAGGAAGATCATTCCGACCTGGAAGCGATCTTCCCGTACCTGATGGAGATCAATCTCGGGGCGACCGCCATCGGTACCGGCATCGCCTCCGATCCGAAGTATGCGGAAGCCGCCCGCAGACACCTGAGCGAGATTACCGGTTTCGACCTTGTTACCGCGCAAAACCTGGTCGCGGCGACCAGCGACGTGGGGGTGTTCCTGAAACTCTCCGGTGTGTTGAAAACCTCGGCGATGAAACTCTGCAAGATCGCGAATGACCTGCGGTTGCTGGCTTCCGGCCCACAGGCAGGTCTGGGTGAGATCCAGCTACCCCCGGTTCAGGCGGGCTCGAGCATCATGCCCGGAAAAGTGAACCCGGTCATCCCGGAATCCGTGAACCAGGTGGCCTTCTCTGTCGCAGGGGCCGATCTGGTCGTGACCATGGCCGTGCAGGCCGGACAGTTGCAGTTGAACGCGTTCCAGCCAGTGGTGGCGCACTCGCTCTTCCAGAGCCTGCAATGGATGACCAACGTGATGGAAACCCTGCGCGAACAATGCGTCGTTGGCATTACCGCCAAGACCGAACGTCTGCAGGGGATGGTGTCCACCTCCGTCGGCGTGGTGACGGCGTTGGTGCCGATCATCGGCTACGAGGCCGCGGCAGAACTGGCGAAGCGCGGTCTGGCAACCGGGGAATCCATCGCCGATATGGTGGTGGAGAAGGGATTGATGTCGCGGGAGGAAGTTCTCATGCACCTGACACCTGCCCGGTTGGCGAGGGAGGAACCGATTACGGTTGAACCGTAGTTGACCGCCGGGAAATAGATAACCCATTGGGTTGCCTGGGATCGACCGCTGTTCGACAGTCCCGGGCACAGGGCACCGAGACTACGATATTGAAGTTTCTCCGTGGTCCTTTAGGCGGATGCCCCGGTGTAATGCCGCAGGGCGAAACGCCAGAAGAACCGGGCGGCGGCGAAGAAGGCGATGGCGAGGGCAAAGGTGCCCAGCACGGTGCCGCCATCCAGCCGCCCGGTGAGGCTCTGGGCGGGGATCGTCACAGCGAAAGCAACCGGGATGAGGAAGGTGAGTGACACCCGTAACCATCCCGGATAAATGGTGATCGGCCACTGCCCGGCGTTTCCGAACATCGTGTTGAAGATGACCAGCACGTTATCCAGCTTGACGAACCAGAAGGCACAGGTGGAAAGCAGCAGCATGAAGCTGTAGATAATCACCAGACCGGCGATCAACACCAGCAGGAAGAGCAGGACATCCAGGGGAGATACCGAGGCGTCGAGCAACGAGAGCCCAACCAGGATGACGCCGCATCCGAAGAGGACATCCTGGACCCCGGCGGGATTCACCATCTGCACGCCGGCAAGAAGCTGGGAATCGGCGGGTTTGGTGAGAAGAAAGTCGAAGGTCCCGAGACGGATACCTTCCATCAGCTGCTGCATGCTCGGCCGGATCACCAGATTGATGAGTCCGGCAACGAGGATCTGGATGCCGACGAGTACGATCAGGTCGTCACGGCCCCACCCCTTCAGGTCGGAGGTGCGGTCGAAGATCACCAGGATCCCGATCAACGACGTCGCGAAGTTGACGAGCGTACTGAGAACCTGGAGAAAGAAATCCGCCCGGTATTGCATGACATTCAGCAAGCCAAGACGGAAATAGGTTTTCATCACGGTCAGCGAATGCATGGGAGGCCTCCTGCGAGGAGCGACTGGGTAGCGCCCCGTACAGGCGAATATGGAGTTCGCCCTAATACGGGATCCGGGGAAACACGGTGGGGTGATCTCCAAAGATCGGCGCCTGCGGCACCGATGGGCAGCGAGCCTAACGGCCGTCTGCCCCTACACCACCCCGTACCAATCACCCGGATACCGTATAAGTCGAGGAATGACATCACGATCCCACCGCCGAATACCGGCTTGCAGCGCGAGTCCATATCAAGCGCATGACGATCACCGCCGCCGCGATCCAGCCCGCCTGCGCCGCGTATCCGATCAGGATTTCGCGACCGGAATGCTGCCCCAACGCCACCTCGACCGGGAAGGCGATACTCCAGCGAAACGGCGAGACAGTGGCGACAGCCCGGATCCAGTCCGGCATCACACTCAACGGTGCGAATTGCCCGCCGAGGAAGAGGAAGAAGATGTCGAACAGGTTGTTCAGGGCGGAGACCTTGGTCATCCAGAACGCGGCCAACGCCAGCGTCCATTCCAGGATGAATCGCAGCGCCATGGCGAGAATCAATGCGGGAATGAACGCGAGAACATCGAGCAGTGATGTCCCGCCGAAATCCGCATTGAAGATCAGAGCGAGGATAATCGCCGCCGGGACAACGCCGACAAGCCCCACGAGCTTGTAACTCAGGTTCTCCGAGACATCGTGATGGATGGGATGGATGGGCCGCAACAGGATGGGGGAGAAAAAGCCGGTGCGAATCCGCCACTCGAACTCCCACATATGCCAGATGAACGTCATGTGATTGACCAGCATCACGATGACGAAGTAGGCCGTGTACTGGTTGGCCGTCAACCCACCGGTGTTGCCCTCTGAACCGGCGACCGTGCGCCAGACAACCAGCGACACCAACGGCTGCATGACCGTGCTCAGCACCCAGATCGCGACGGAGCCACGATAGGCGAGGTTATTGGCGATATCGATCTTCAGCTTGCCGAGGTAATACATCCACAACGAGCGATGGGACGGGCGATCGAAATCGGGAGTGGTTGGCTCTCCGCTCATACTGCTGCCAACTCGCCGGCGGGAATCGGCGCGTCCGGACTGGCAAAGACGGTTTCGATCACCTCCTCAATGGGGGGATCCTCAATCGTCAGGTCAGCCACGGGGAGTTCCGCCAACAGGCGGCTGGCGACATGCGCCGTCTCCGCCTTGGGAACGCGGATGGTCAGACCGATTGCGGATTGCTCGACGAGCTCACCACCGGGCGGCAGGATTGCCCCAATCCGGTTACCAGACACGTCGGCATCCTCCTCGAGTTCCACAATGATCGTCTTGTGTGGGGAGAATGCCTTGACCAGACCGGGCAGGTCCCCATCG
>Ga0182747_1000640_pt1 | contig 31667 bp, 34 predicted proteins | sample eDN3rd30CBELigBY_FD_128526 | JGI IMG/M metagenome (GOLD analysis project Ga0182747, IMG submission 128526) | Enriched backyard soil microbial communities from Emeryville, California, USA - eDNA 3rd pass 30_C BE-Lig BY (version 2) (version 2) | ecosystem: Environmental > Terrestrial > Soil >... | reverse complement strand
CGTTGGATCACGTATGACACCAGTGACCTCGACAAGCCCATCTCTGCTGCGAACTGCACCAGCGTCTTGCGCGATGCGTGCCACTCGAGGATCTGTTTCACCTGCGCATCCGTCACCTGGCGCGGCCGTCCGAGTGTGCTGTACATGGCGATCTCCGGATCATTCGGGCGGGATTTGCCCGTGTGATCGCCACCGCACGTCGCAGCGCAGCCGTCAGGGATCGCAGACCGCCACGGCGGCGAGCGCGGTCGCGCGCTCGTCCTTGACGGCGAGAACGACGTGCCACACTGACCAACACGCGAACTCCCGCCCCTCCGCTGCTCTTGCTCCGGAACGTCCACAAAGAAAGGCGGCGCACCCGCCTGGGTGCCGATGCGCCGCCAGCGACGTCAGTCGATCGCCGCGAAGATGGCCGACGCTTCCGCATGCTCCAGCGCGAATGCCCGCAGCGCATAGAAGTGCCGCGCGAAGGCCCCCTCCGGGTGCTCGAACGACAGGTGGCTCAAGGCGAACAGACAGACCGTGATGCCCGCCGCATCGGCGCTCAGTGAGCCTTCAAATCCATTGCAATCAATGCGAATCGCATACGTCGCTGCCGGCGGCCGCAGATAGCAGCCACCGTTGCTCAGCTCGACAAATTCCCAGTAGCCGCCGCGATACTCGCGAGCGAACTCCCCCATGAAGTCATAGACGCGATCCTCGAGCCGCGTCGCGTATCCCCCAAAATGCCTCGGCAGCATCGCCAGACGATCTGCTTCACGCACGAGAACGGCGTCGATCCGGGTGGCCGTGTTCATGAGAATCTCCGGTGTCTTGGGCGGGATTGCCCGCCGTGCGACCCTCACGGCGCGCGCAGTGGTCAAGGATCGAAGACCGCCAGCGGCGGCGAGTGCGTCCGCGCACTCGTCCTTGACCGCGAGCACGGCGTGATACGCTGACCTTCCCGAGACGATCCCGCCCTTCCGGCTCCCCGCCTTCGTTCTTCGGTTCTTCTCGCGCCCGACTGTCTTCTCTTCCTGACCGGATGCAGCTTCGCACCGCACCCGGCCAGGGTCATCGCATTACCGATCGCGTCCCCCCTGCGCGTCGTCGGCAATGACGTAGCCGCGACTCATCCAGCTCTCCGGCCGGATTCGCGACAGCCAGTCAGAGACCGACGGCACGATCCCGCCGCAGTCCTCCTTGATGTGACGCTCGGCGATGTAGCGCACCGGCACAAGCCGATCATCGGCGTTGCGGATGGCCTGACCAAATACCCGCTCGGCCTCATAGACGCCCTGCGAGTGATGCCGCAGCGCCCGATGCCGGAAATCGCAGAACGTCTCCTTCGTGGCATCGAGCCAGTCGTGGATGGCCTGGTAGTCCTCGACCCGACCTCCCCATTTGCGCACGGAGGACTGCGCATGAAACAGCGTGTGTGTCATAGCCCTTCGTGCTCCGTGGTGTCGTAGTCGATGAACCGATCGTGGTGCACCTGCAGCAGTGCGGCACTCGCCAGCTTCCAGACGAATTCGCCCCACGCGCCCTCGCCATTCTGCCAGCCCGGATGCCTCACCTGCGAGAGGTCGTAGAACAAATCCTTCAGCGTGAGTTCGTCCAGACCGGTCACCTGTGCCAAATCCACCGCCTGCTGGTGGACATCGAATCCGGCGATCTCTTCCACGGCGCCGCTGTCACCGCAGCCGTCGTAACGGATCTCGAGCATCACGACGCCCGCAGCCTGCAACTGCTGCGCGAACGCCGGCAACCGGCTGCGCACCCGCTCAAGCAGCGCGCGCTCGTAGTCGTGCAACTGCGGACTCGAACTCACCGACATCGATGCCACAGGTGTATTTTTTCGCTTTGCCATGATCATCTCCGACACTCTCGGGCGGGATTGCCCAAGGTTCCGGCGTCACGGCGCGCGCAGCCGTCAAGGATCGAAGACCGCCACGGGCGGCGAGTGCGCCGCGCACTCGTCCTTGACGACGAGCACGGCGTGATACGCTGACGGCATCAGAGCAACCCGCCTCTTCCTTCGAGTGTCTGCCCTGCTTTCCGGATGTAACGACAACCGGCACCAAGCCTGGGTTCGCGGGCTTCCAAGGGCTTCCTGCAGCAACCGGCAACCCCTGAGCCATCAGGGGTTTAGGTCCCTACTCGTCCGAAACCCTCCATCGACAGCCGGCCGCTGGTGGGGGTATTTCCGGGGGCATCGGCCAATCGAACGATGCTGGATACCCCCATGCTGACGGACACGGCAATTCGCGCCCTCAAGCCAGGCGAGCGACCCCGCAAGGTCTTCGATGGCCGCGGCCTGTATCTGCTCATCACCCCCAAAGGCTCGCGTCTGTGGCGGCTCAAGTACCGATTCCAGGGCGTGGAAAAATTGCTCTGCCTTGGCATCTATCCCGACGTGACATTGCAGAGCGCACGAACTCACCGGGAAATGGCTCGCCAGAAGATCGCCGAAGGCATCGACCCAGGGGCGGAACGAGTGGAGAAAGCCAAGCGAGTCGTAACCTTCAGAGAAATTGCACTCACATGGCTCGAATGCCAACGCAGGAGCTATTCGGACGCTACGGTCGAGAAAACTCAGTGGATGTTCGAGTCCTATCTCTTCCCGGCACTCGGCTCGCGGCTGATCGCAACAATTCACGCCCCGGAGCTGCTGCGTCTATTGCTCAAGGTCGAGAAGCGCGGACTCAATGAAACGGCTCATCGACTGCGCCAGCGAATGGGACAGATCTTTCGCTATGCCATCGTGACCGGCCTGTGCGAACACGACCCCACGCTGGCTTTGCGCGGTGCTCTTGCCCCGGTGGTCTCGAAGCATCACGCCTCCATCACCGACCCTCAGCAAATTGGCGGACTGCTGCGTGCCATCGACGACTACAACGGTCAGCCGACCACATGCATCGCGCTAAAGCTCGCCCCCTACGTCTTCGCCCGTCCCATCGAATTGCGGGCAGCGCAGTGGTCGGAATTTCGCCTGGAGGGCGACAAGCCGGAATGGCGCATTCCTGCCGAACGCATGAAGATGAAAGAGGAACACGTTATACCGCTGTCTCGCCAAGCGGTTGCTCTCCTTCGTCAGCTGCAAGCGCTGACAGGCGATGGTCGATATTTATTCCCGAGTCTGGGAAACAACCGGCGGCCCATGAGCGAGAACACCGTCAACGGAGCACTGCGCCGTCTGGGCTACGCGAAGGAGGAGATGACTGGCCACGGCTTTCGATCCCTTGCATCGACCCTGATGAATGAGGAAGGCTGGCCTCCCGACCTGATCGAGCTGCAGCTGGCGCATACCGAACCAAACAAGGTTCGCGCCGCCTACAACGGCGCGAAGCGACTGGAGGAACGCCGCAAGATGATGCAGGCGTGGGCCGATCATCTCGATACCCTGCGCACCTCAAACCCACGGACCGACACCCAGCAGAGTATTGAGTGCGATTCGCTCGATACTGAACCTGCCTACTTCCAATAGTGGGAGCAAAGTAGTGCTTAGTGAAATGCTCCCGCGCAAAGCCTGGAGGTCCCCATGAATGACAGCATCAATCGAATTCTGCGCCTTAAAGATGTGTGCACCCAGACCGGTCTATGCCGGTCTGCGATCTATGACCTCGAGGCACACTCAGAATTTCCGAAGCGTATCCAGTTGACAGCGCGTGCGGTCGGATGGATCGACAAGGAAGTACGCGACTGGATCGAAGAAAGAATTGAACTGAGCAGGCGCCCTCGCACCGCTGCCTGCGAGTTGGAGAAATGTTCCCTCCGGCCCGGTCCACTTGCCTAGCCATTGATCGGTCGCCGGAAAAGAGCTTGTACTAGGAGATCTCGCGGCCACCGTGCGGAGTTCGACTCGCGGTCTTCGCAGCCAGTGACGAGCAAGGCCAGCGCAGCGCATGCGATCACAGACCCGAGGTGTGGGTGAGATATGCATTCCATGCGCCCAACGCTCCATTCGACTATGTTGTTTCACGAGACGATTCTCGCTTCGCCCGACGACCAACGAGAGGATCAGAACCGGGCCTCAACCTTGCTCACAACGCAGCGAATCCAACCGAATGCGATGGAGAACCGTGAGTGCGCCATACCTGGATTGAAATATTTTCTGGGAGGCGACATAGAGGCGACAGGGATTTCTGTCGCGTCTTAAGTTCTTGTTTTAGCTCGCTACTTCCGGGGCGTCGGTCCAGTCCATCATGGGCGCGACCGACACGCGGCGATCGAGCATGTCCCGCGATTTCTTGTTCGAAATGCCTATTCTTATGGAATTTTCCGTCATTGATGTTTCTGCGGGATTGCTGCGAATTCCAGGGACTTGCATGAGTGGCCAAGGAGGCAAAGGGGAACGAGAGTGCCCTCCCGAAGACAAGATTATCATGACGACCCAGCCGGAAAGCGGGCCGACGACGGCACTACGCGTCGAACCGCGGCCTGTTTTCGAAGGCAGGCATGAGATGATTCTTTGGCAAAGACGATACCGATGAAGTGCAACGTCTCGCGCGACGCGTGAGCAGATCCGATCGGATCTGCCTCGGTGCCCATGTCATCACACGTCGATGATGACCTTCAGAGCACCGGTCCTGGCCGCCTGGCCGAACGTATCGTAGGCGTCGAGGATCTGATCCAAGGTGAATCGATGCGTGATCAGGCGGCTGGGATCGATCCTTCCGGAGTCGACGGTCTTCAGCAGCATGGGTGTGGTCGCCGTATCGACCAAGCGCGTCGTGATCGTGACGTTCTGCGACCACAGCCGTTCCAGATGCAGGTCGACGCTTCGGCCGTGTACACCGACGTTCGCGATCACACCGCCCGGCGCGACGAGATCCTGGCACAGCAGGAACGTGGCTGGCACTCCCACGGCTTCGATGGCCGTGTCGACGCCACGATCCGCCGTCATCGCCTTCACCGTTTCGGCCAGCCGTGTGTCGCGGCTGTTCAACGTATGAGTCGCCCCGAACTTCCGCGCTACCTCCAGGCGCCCTTCGTCCAGATCGATCATGATCACCTGGGCGGGCGAATAGAACTGCGCCGTCAGCAGCGCCGCCAGACCAATCGGCCCTGAACCAACGATTGCCACCGTAGAACCCGGTGCGACCTTGCCGTTGAGAACGCCGCATTCGAAGCCCGTCGGCAGAATGTCGCTGAGCATCACCAGTGCTTCTTCGTTCGCGCCCTCCGGAATGTGATAGAGACTGGTGTCGGCATGCGGCGTACGAACGAACTGCGCCTGTGTACCGTCGATCTCGTTGCCGAGAATCCACCCGCCGGTGGTGCAATGCGAGTACATGCCGCGGCGGCAATAGTCGCATTTGCCGCAGGATGAGATGCATGAGATCAGCACTCGGTCGCCCGGCCGAAACGCCGTAACGCCACTACCGACGCTGTCGATGATCCCGACGCCCTCATGACCGAGGATGCGGCCTGGCTTACAGCTTGCGACGTCCCCCTTGAGAATGTGCAGATCGGTGCCGCAGAGGGTGGTCTTGGTCAGCTTGACGACCGCGTCGCTGGCAGCCTGGAGGGTCGGTTTCGGACGCTCTTCGAGCGCCTTCTGGCCGGGACCATGATAGACGAGTGCTTTCATGACACATGCTCCCCTGCGCTCGAGTAGAAGAATGCGACAAGCCTGATCAGAAGGGCAGCAGATCGGCGAAATTGGGCGGCTTGATTATCAGCATGTCGCACGGCAGGTACTCGAGTACGTCTTCCGCCGTACTTCCTATGAATGCGCGCTGCAGGCTGCTGCGCGAGATCGCTCCGAGGACCATGATGTCTGCCCGCAGCGTGCCTGCCAGGCGCGGCAGTACCTCTGTGGGACCACCCGCCTCCAGGTGAGTACACGCCATTGCAACCTCGAACCTGGTGGCCAACTCCGCGATTTCGCTTTGAATGGCCTGCTCTTCCTTGACCAGATCTTCCACCAGTACCGAAGGCACTACCGCGGCCGCGGCGGCGGCACTTGCTACAGCGGTCGGAACGTAGGCATGCAGCAGATGCAGCCGACCATCGAGCCGCTTGCTCAGGGCGGCTGCGTACTCCACGATCTGCTCATCGAGCAATCCAGGCTTGTCGTTGACGTGGCCGGGATCGATCGCCGCAAAAACCTGTGGCACCTGAGTCCAGGGCCGCGCCTTTGTCAGGAGCAGCGGGACCGGACAGGCGCGGATGAGCTGCCAATCGGTGTTGGTCAGAAACGTGCGGCGCGCCACCGAATGGTGATGCGTATCCTTCACGACAAGATCGGCCGTGCAGTTTTTGGCCCGCTCCGCCAGCGCAGCGTACAAGGGATCTGCACACTGGGTTTGCGTGGTCACTTCCAATCCCTGCTGCCTCAAGGGCGCTGCCAGCGACTCCAGAATGGTCTCGACGCTTTGCAGCGGACCGCGCTGACGCACACGCGCCTGCGCGGTCATGCGGGCCTCACGTGAGGCCTTGGTATCGCAGAGGAATAGCTCCAGCTTCGCACCGAACCTCTGCGCCAGCAGTGCGCCTTTGGTGACTGCCGGCTGCTGCTCGGTCGTGGGATCGACGATGATGAGGATACTACGCACCGGATTCATGGCCCGCCCTCGACATCAATTGCGCAGGATGCCGTCGTCACGCAAACGAGCGCGATCTCGCGCGGGGCCGCGCTGTCGCGACAAATAGTCGGCGACCGACGTCATCTCCTCGACCTCCAGGCTGTCGAGAAAGCGGGTCAGGCCGTCATCGACATTGTGCCGATGTGACGATGCCAGGCCGCGCATCTGCTGCAACAAATAGGAGTAGTGTTGGTTACGCAGCGACGGTACGAAACCTTCATCGTCACCGCCGGCATCGCTTGCGTGACACGAAGCGCATTGCTCGCGAAAGATGGCTTCGCCGAGATTCACGCCACCGCCGTCGCCCGTCTCCACAGACTTCGGCAACGGCAGGTTGCCCAGGTACCGGGCGAGGTCTGCCCATACCTGCGGCTCGGACAGCGCGGCTTTGGCGACGACCGCGTGCATCTCGGAACTGTCGCGCTCGAGCTCAGTGAAATCGGCCAGCTGTTTCACCAGATAGGTTTCGCGCTGGCCGGCGAGTATCGGAATGGCGTTCGATGCATTTCCCACCGCCCCGCTCCCATGGCAGCGCTCGCACTGCTGCCGGTAAACGACGCCGCCATGACGGGAGTCGGGGTCGAGATTCAATGCCGTCTGGATGAGCCGATCGACCCGGGTCGGTGAGGCGGTCGCCGGTACGGGCGACAGCATCCAGGCCCATGTCACCGTGGCGAGGGTCCAGATCGCGGATCGTCCCCGCAGTTTCGCATCGGCCGAGCATTGCACCTTCATGGCCGCAGTCTCAATCGCCGGGCGGCGCAGGAGAAATCGGGGGTTCCTCTTAAGCCGCTCGCAGATCCCCCACTGCGCCGGTACGGCTACACGAAGGTACCGGGGTGACGCCAGGCCACGCCGCGCCGATCGCCGGGTGCGTTCCCCAACTGGTCGATCGCATCGATCAACCCTGTCGTATCCACGGGCTTGCTCAAGAATCGGCACGCCGGCACCGGTGCACTGATCGAGCGAACCACCGACGGCAGGTCGCCGCTCAACACAATGCCGGGTACGTCGTATCCCACGCGCTCGCGCAAGCGCAGCAGCATGTCCAGTCCGGTGTTCTGGCCGTCCAGGTGATAATCGGCAATGACAATGTCGCCTGGCTGAAGGCGCTCCAGCAGCTGCTCGGCCTCAGCCAGCGATCCGGCGCTCAGGGTTTCATGCCCTTCGAGCTTCAGGAACAACTCGGTGGCGACGCGCACGCCCTGGTTGTCCTCCACCAGGATCACCCGGGCTCTGCGTGTTGCTGCAGCCGGGACCTGCGGCAACGCAGAATCGATGGTCGAGAACGCTGCGGCGATCCGACAGCGGCCGGGGATCTTCAGCAACACGCGCGTGCCGACCCCTAGCGTAGACAGAATACGCACCGAAAAGCCGAGCAGGCGGCTCACTTCCTTGACGATGGCCAGGCCCAGACCGACACCCATGCGCTTTTCGCCATGGGTATCGACCTGGTAGTACTCATCGAAAATGCGCTCCAGTTTGTCCGGCGGAATACCGATGCCCGAATCCTCCACCACCAGGCTCACGCCATCGGCATCGCTGACGCAGCTGAGCCTGACCCAACCGCGATCGGTGTACTTGAGCGCGTTACCGAGCAGGTTCTGCAGTACCTGGCAGAACAACGTCCGATCCGTGGACAGCACGATCGTCGAGGGCTCGATCTGCAGCTCCAGACCGCGCGCAGCTGCCACGGAGGCGAACTCGGCGCGTAGCTCCTGGAAGATCTCCGCCACGGAGACGGCAACGCTGCTCGGCTCGATCACGCCGGACTCCAGCCGGCTGATATCCAAGAGCGCGTTCAACAGGCGCGTCATGCTTTCGATGGCCAGGCTCTCCTGCTGCAGCAACTCGCGAACATGCGCGTCAGGGACGATCTTCAGGATGGCAGCATTGAGCAGGCGAATCGTCTGCAACGGCTGACGTAGATCGTGACTGGCGGTGGATAGAAAGCGGCTCTTGGCCCGATTTGCCCGCTCGGCTTCCTTGCGCGCCGCAACCAATTCGTCATTGATGATGCGCGATTCGTGCGCCCATTTCCCGATTGCTCGGAGCTCGCATGAAACCGGCCATGTGCTTGCCGTGGTTGGCACGCAAACGCGGCGGGATCAGCACATCGATCGCCTTGTCGATCAGATCGTCCGGCGCGTGGCCGAGCAGGTCCCGGACGGTGTCGTTGGCAAAACAGATCTGTCCCTGATCGTCGACCACGATCAGGGCATCGGGCGAAAAACGCAGCAGGTGTTGCGTAATCTCGCGAAGCATGTCCTTGGTAGATTCGAATGCCTTCGAGATCGCGTATCCGGGATGAGGACACGTCGGTTCGGGAAGGCGCGGCAGGCCGCAGTGTGGCCTCGAGTGCATTACAACTGAGGTACTCGGCGCGAGAATCTTAATCGAAACGACAGCCTCAACCAGGTACGCACAAAGCGCAGGTGACCGCGTAAGGCACGGCCTGCAGCCGCGCCGGCTCGATGGCTTGCTGGCACCGGATGCAGATTCCGTAATGCCCGGACGCCAGCTGCTGCAGCGCAATGTCGATCGCCGCCATTTCCTCGTCTGCCGCCGTCGCGATGGCCTGCAGCGCCGCGTCGTTCTGACGCTGTATGGCCTGATCGGCAAAGTCGGCCAGGAGCGGCTCGTGGCTGCGTGCCAGATCCAGCTCGACGCGGCCGCGGCGCCGCTCCAGATCGGCGCGACGCGCCAGGAGCTGATCCTTGATCTGGCCGAGATTCCTCATGGGCGCCGCAATCATTGCAGGGTCACTCGTTGCGGGACTGGTAGATGCAGGATGGACGCGCAGCTGCCACTTGTCTTTAAGGGGCAGGCGCACGGCATTGCGTGGATCTCTCGGGTGTGAACCGGCCGGGCCTGGGGCAGGCTCTCCTCACCATGACATCCAGGATTCTCGAAGCGCTGCGGGCCCCTGCCCCGCAGAAGATGAACGCTCAGCTGGCGACCGAACCTGTGAAAGGATCAACCACTTCTCGGGCAACGGATACCGCCGCAGCACCCTTGCTGGAGCAACTGCTGCAGTTCGCGCGACTCTCCGCGCTTGAAGAGATGGCAAGCGGCATCGCCCACGAGCTCAATCAACCGATTGGCGCGATCACCACGTTCGCCCAGGCCGGGCGGCGCATGCTCGATCGGCCTGATCCGATGGTCGCCGCCTCCATGGAAGTCCTGCAACACATCAGCGAACAGGCGCTGCACGCCGGCCAGGGCATCCGGCGCATCCGTAGCCTGTTCAACAGCCTGGAGGCTGTCCGCCGTACCTGCGTACCGGCCGACGTGGTCATGGAACTGATGCCGGTATTGCGCTTGTTGGCGGATCGATGGGGTTCCGAGCTGGGATTGTCCCTGCAACCCGAGGTCCCGAACGTTTCGGTCGATCGACTACGCATTCAGCATGTGGTGTTCACGCTGGTGCAGAACGCCCTGGAAGCGCAGCACGATTACGGAACCGTCCCCCAGGTGCGCATCCAGATCACCGGTGATCGCTATGGCGTCTGCATCGCGGTGGAGGACCACGGCCCCGGCGTGCCGCACGCAGTACAGGAGAACCTGTTTCGTCCCTTCTTCACTACCAAAGCATCGGGCACGGGCCTTGGGTTGGCCTCCAGTCGCGCCATCATTGAAATCCACGAGGGCACGATCGGATTCGAGAATCTGCCGGCCGGTGGCGCACGCTTCTGGTTTCGCCTGCCGGCCGTCACCGCTACATAACCGCCAAGGATTGCGTCCCCGGCCCCGCGCCAGGAGAGCCGGCGCAAGCCGCGCGGCGACCCGGAAGTCCAACAGCACCTCCCGGACGCCGCGGCAAGCCGACGTCAGGCCCGACTGGGCCGGGCCCGCCATTCCTGTCGCTGCTCGCTCTTGATCGATCCGGAGATGCTGCAGAGCAGGCCGGCAATGAGATCGACCGCATCGTCGATGGCGAAGATGCCGCTCAGGGCGCCGCGCGCATCGATGACGGGCACTCGTCGGATACCCGACAGCTGCATGGCCTGCAGCACGTCGCCCAGCTCTTCGATTTCTTCAGCGATGAGCGGCTTGCAAGTCATCACATCTTCGGTTCGCACCGAAAGCGGATCCACTTCACGCGCCGTCACCTGCAGCACGATGTCGCGATCGGTCATGACGCCGACAGGTCGGCGGATGTCATCCGCTTCGCGCGTCACCACGAGAAATCCCACATGCCGCTCACGCATCAGCTTGGCGGCCTCCACGACGTCGGTAGCGCCATCGATGGAGACAACCGCCCGCTTGCAATAGTCGCCGACCTTCATGATGGTCCCCTGCTGTCATATGGATCGTGAATCGTTCCCACATTCGCCTTCACGGAAGAACCCTCGTTCAGGAAGTTGCTGCAAGCCTATGGCTGGAGCTTTCGTGCTGGCATAGGGAACCCCGCTTAACCCTTCTCGGGAAAACTCGGCTAGTCGACCGCACCGTCGTGCGCATAGTGTGTCCATCGAGTCGAACCGATCTCGGTCAAATACGCCATGTTCATCTTGGCGCCGGAGCGGTCAACACCTGAAAGCCCCCGTGCCGCACTCGCAATCAAATCTCCGACCCGAGAGCTCCGATCCTGCAGCCCCGCTGCAGGTCGAGGAGCTGCTGCGTGCACAGGCCTATCCGCATCCGGTGAACGGGCTGATCTTGCGACAGACGCATATCTCCTGGGTCATCCTGACAGGGTCGGTCGCCTACAAGATCAAGAAGCCGGTACACCTCGGCTTCATCGATGCGACGACGCTGGAACGCCGCCATCACTATTGCTGCGAGGAGCTGCGGCTGAACCGGCGGCTCGCACCCGAGCTTTACGAGCAGGTCGTTGCCATCACCCGCACGGACGGTCAGGCCAGGGTCGGCGGGACCGGCCCCGCCATCGAATATGCCGTTCGCATGAAGCAGTTCGGCGAAACGGCGGAGCTGCTGTCCCTGCTGGCACGGCACGACGTCTCTGCCGATGAGTTCGCCGCGCTCGGCGAGCTACTGGCACACTTTCATCGGAACGCAGCCGTTGCAGCCTGGACCGGCAACCATGACAAGACCGAGCAGATGTATGAAGCGGTCCTCGGCAACCTCGGACAGCTGGTCGCGACCGCGGCCGACCCCGCGCTCACACCGATCTTGAAGCGGCTGGTCGATTGGTCGTTCGAGCAGGTGCGAACGCTCGAGCCTTCATTCCGGCAGCGCGAGCAATCGGGCTTCATTCGCGAAGGTCACGGCGATCTGCACTGCGGCAACATCGTCCGATCGCAGGGCCGGCTGACGCCGTTCGACTGCATCGAGTTCGACCCGCGACTGCGCTGGATCGATGTGATCGATGACATTGCCTTCCTGGTCATGGACCTCATCAGTCATGACCGCGCCGATCTTGCGTACGCCATGCTGAGCCGTTACCTGGAAACGACGGGAGACTACGAGAGCATTCAGTTACTGCCGTTCTACGCCGCTTACCGTGCCTTGGTGCGCGCCAAGGTGGACGTGCTGACCGCACAGCAGGTGCCAGCGCGCGCCAGTGAATTCCATCGCCGACTGCATGAACGAATCCGTGCCGCCGTTCATTGGACCGAGCCCCGCCAGCCTGTTCTCGTTCTCATGCATGGCCCGTCGGCCTCAGGAAAATCGTGGCTCAGTGAACGGCTGGTGCCTGCCGTGCCAGCGATACGGCTGCGCTCCGATGTCGAGCGCAAGCGGCTGGCCGGTCTGGAATCGACGGCGCGCACCGCGGCGCAACTGCAACAAGGCATTTACTCACCCGAATTCAGTCACCGCACCTACGGCCGGCTGGCCGACTGCGCCGAAACCTGTTTGCGAGCTGGACTCAGCGTGATCGTAGACGCTGCCTTCCTGGAAACGACGGACCGGGAGATGTTCACGACGCTGGCGATACGGATGAAAGTGCCCTGGCTGATCGTATCGTGTCATGCGGCCTCGGAAACGCTCGCACGGCGAATCCGCGAGCGCTCTCACAGTGCCACCGAAGCCTCCGATGCCGACCTGGCCGTCCTCACCGCACAACTGGGATCGGCACAACCCTTGAGCGAAACCGAACGCGCACAAACGGTAACGATCGACACCGGCGCGACGGATGCGATCGCGCGCGTGACAGCCGCAGTGCGTGCAAGCCTGACGACAATTTGACTGCTCGGCCCCGCAGTACCAGCCAGCCATCCCCTGATGTTGCCGCCGTGCGTTCAGGTGCTTCTTGTCGCGAGACGAGCGCGCAGCGCCGCCAGCGTAGCCTCGTGCGGCTCGACGAATTTCCTTATGCCCTCTTCTTCGAGTTGCGCCGCCAGCGGCTCCCAGTCGATACCGGCCCTTGCCAGGCGATGCAGCATGGCATCCAGATCGGGTTGCCTGCCGCCCAGGCGCCTGGCCGGTGCACCGTGATCGCGGTAGGCGCAGAGCGTCTCCAGCGGCAACGTCGTCACGGTATCCGGCCCCACCAATGCATCCACATACTTCACGTCGCTGTAAGCCGGATTCTTGGTGCCGGTACTGGCCCACAGCAGACGTTGGGTGCGTGCACCGTGCAGCGCCAGCTCGCGCCAGCGTGAACCCGCTGTCGTGAAGACGAAGTGCAGATACGCGGCACGAGCATAGGCGATCGCAAACTCACCTCGCATCGTCAGCAACTGCAGTTCGTCGAGCGATGCCAGTTGCCGATCGATCAGCGTATCGATGCGGCTCAGAAAGAAGCTGGCCACGGATGCAACGCGTTCGATCGGCTGTTGGCGCGCAATGCGATCTTCCAGACCGGCGATGTAGGCATCGGCAACCGCGGCATACCGCTCCACGCTGAACAGCAACGTGACATTGACGTTGATGCCGTCGGCGATGAGGCTGCGAATGGCGCCGATGCCCTCCTTCGTTCCCGGCACCTTGATCATCAGGTTGTCGCGCCGAACCAGCGTCCACAGCCGCTTGGCTTCCCAGTACGTCCCTTCGGTGTCGCGTGCGAAGTGCGGAGAGACTTCCAGGCTCACGAAACCGTCGCGGCCACGGGTACGCTCGTAGACGTTCGCCAGCACGTCCGCCGTCTCGCGAACGTCATCGATGACCAGCGCTTCCTGGATCTCGTGCGCTGCCAGACCGGCGCGCGCCAACTGCTCGATGGCAGCGTCGTACGTTCCATGTTCGGTGATGGCCTGATGGAATATCGCCGGATTGGAGGTGACGCCACTCACATTGTCCTGGACGATCAGCCGTACCAGCTGCCCGCCGCGGACGAATCCCCGCTCGATGTAGTCGAGCCAGAGGCTCTGGCCGAAAGCTGCCAGCTGCAGCAGAGGATTGCACCGGGACGTACCGGGATCGCCGAGATCCATTGGCAGCTCTCCTATCGCCCGCAGGATTGGGCATCAGTGCAATTCGGACTGCAGGTCCCGCATCGGCGAACAACCGCCGATCTCCGCTTCGGCAGCCAGCCAGTCGTCCAATTCACGCCCGGGCTCGAATCCGCGCTTCTGTGCGCGATAGTAGGCTGCCTCCGAAACCATGGCACGCCGTTGCTCCTGGGTCGGCGCACCCGGCAGACTCAGCAACCCGATCACCGCAGGCACCGCCTTGGCCTTGCTCACTCTCGGCTTGCGCACGACTCTGACCTTGCTCATGGGAAAACCTCCGCGGAGCAGTGCCGGGGCGCGCGGCGGCCCCGGCGGATCCCGCTCGTCTACTTCACTTCGATTGCAATGGGTCGCTCCTTCGCGGCCTCGGTCTTCGGGATGTGCACCTTCAGCACGCCGTCCCTGGACTCCGCCCGAATGCTCTTGGCGTCGATGTTTTCCGGCAGCGAGAAACTGCGCGAGAACGAGCCGTAGAAACTCTCCACGCGAATCTCATTTTCGTCCTTGTGTTCCTTCTCGTGCTTGCGCTCGCCGCTGATGGTGATGACGCCGTCTTCCAGCATGATCTTCACATCCTCTTTGCGCACCTCGGGCAGCTCCGCCTTGATCAGATACTCCTTGTCCGTTTCGACGATGTTCGAGACGGGCGCCCATGCCTCCTCCCCGCCGCGGCGACGCCGCACCGGCGACAGGAACGGCGAGTACTGACGGAACATCTCCTCCATTTCCCGGAAAGGTTCCCAACGTGTCAGATTCATAGGGCCTCCAGTAGCTTGAGTACGACCGGCCGGTCGTGTGTTCGGAGTCTTTCCCAAAGCCGGTGGCGAACGAATTCGGACATCCGCGTAAGTCGCCAGGGCTAGTGGCAAGAAGCGTCCCCACCCATCAGGCCATGCAGCAGACGAACTTCGACGCGGACCCGAGCACGCTCAAGCTGCCGCCGACCCACCCCAAAGAATAAAGAACAATGTCACGAGCACGACCAGGAACCAGAACCAATGCGAATGCGACCATTGACTCTGCTCGGCGTGCACCGCGATCTTGTCAACGTCTCTTCGTTTCATTCCACACCTCCCGCGCATCTGCTCAAACGACGTCATTAGTGTGCAGGAATAAACTGTGGCACAATCTGCGGAGGTCCCGAATGCAGCCTAGGGATATCACGCTCGCAGCGCGTGATCTGGCTGCGCAGCATCAGTGCCGAATCAGATCGACTTCCGCCGCCAGCGCATGTTGCCGCGACGACACTTTGACCATCGGCATGGTCACGGTTTCGAGTGTGCGCAGCGTGGGTGGCAGCAGGGCAAGTTCATGCGCGCAGTACTTGCGAATCTCGCTCAACCTGGGAGAAACCACCGTGCGTCGTCCATTCGACATGACCCGGCGCAGCAGAGCACGCCCTTCGCGCGTCTCATCGACGCAGCCCAGCATGTCCAGACACAGGTAGCCATGAAGGTCGTATTGTCGGTAAACCTGACGCTGACCGGGCCAGGTCTCCTTCCACTGCGAGCGCTTCCGGCAGGGCCTTCCTGCGTACTGCTGCAACTTGTAGGCGCAATCGAGCGCCGGGGCGTCTTCGGACACGGTCAGCCTGGTTCCCACGCCGTAGATGTCGATCGGCGCCTGCGCTCTGCGCATCTGAGCGATCGACTCTTCGTCGACATTGCCGCTGACCATGATCCGAGTGTCGTGGCAGCCTTCGCGGTCGAGGATGGCCCTTACCCGCTTCGCCTCCATACCCAGGTCACCACTATCGATGCGCACTGCCTCGAGCCTCGAGCCGTTCTCGCGCAATGTCTTTGCCAGCTTTGCCGCCCGAGAGGCACCGCGGGCGATGTCGTAGGTGTCGATCAACAGCACCAGGTCCGCGGGGCGACAGGCGGCGAAATTCCTGAACGCCAGCTCCTCGGTCTCGTGCGCCAGGACGTAGGAATGAGCCATGGTGCCGGCTGCCGGAATTCCATATCGTCGTGAAGCCGCAAGCATCGCAGTGGCATCGAAGCCGGCGATGTAGGCGGCCCGGCTCGCCAGGCATGCCGCCTCGGAGCCGTGAGCGCGCCGCATGCCGAAATCCACCAGCTCCGCATCCGCTGCGGCCAGGCGACAGCGTGCCGCTTTGGAAGCGATGAGCGTCTGATAATGCAGAAGATTGACGAGCCGGCTCTCGATCAACTGCGCCTGCGGCAGAGGTGCGATCACGCTCAACACGGGCTCGCTGGCAAAGAACACGCTGCCCTCGCGCATGGCAAAAACCTCGCCGGTGAAGCGAAAGTCCGCCAGCCGCTCGAGGAAGCTCACATCGAACCGTCCGGTATCGCGCAGCCACTGAATCTCGGACGGAGCGAAGCGCAGATGCTCCAGATAGTCCAGGATCTGTTCCAGACCGCAGGCGATCAGAAAATTCCGCCGGTCGGGCAAACGCCGCACGAAGAACTCGAACACGGCCGGCCGCTCCATGCCGAGCCGGTAGTAGCAATCCATCATCGTCAGCTGGTACAGATCGGTCATCAGTGCCGATGATCGATGGAACGACTCGGTCGCATTCTCGTTGCCAGACATGGATCCGCCTCGCGTGCCGTTTGCGTTGGTGACACCATTCGCCGCCAGCGACGGCGGCGTCTGCGCAACGTTCATCGCCGGATCGAACGTCTCATGCGCCTTCGGGCTGGCTACGTACGAACAGCACCGGCACCGTGGCGGAACGCAGCACCATCTCGGCATCGCTGCCGAGCACCATCCGGGTCATGCCTCGACGTCCGTGCGTTCCCATCACGATCAGGTCGGCCGGCCATTCACGCGCCGCCTTCAGGATGAGATCCGCGACCCGACCGGCGACGGTTTCGATGAGATCCGTCGTAAATTCGACATCGGCCTGGCTGGCTATCTTCTGCGCTTCATCCAGAATCTCGCGGCCGTTGATCCGGAAGCCTTCGAGCAGCAGTGCGTAGGTCTTCGGCGTCACATAGCCGCCGTCGAACACGAACTCGTTGACCACGTAAACGATGCGCAATGCGGCACCGGTGGCCTTGGCAAGCTTGATCGCTTCCTGCAAGCCCAGCTGCGAAGTCGGGCTGCCATCAACGGGAACGAGGATCTTGCGATACATGTCGGCTCTCCCTCGAAACGCCGGCGGGCTAGGTCACCGTCGCATCGATCATCCGCGCGCCACCGAGCGATTTTCAGCGTGGATTCCCGCGCCCGCCTACGTACCAGAGGCCAGCGAGGCATCAGCGTCAGCTTGCTTTGCTGGTCGACGACGACGGCGGCAATCGACTTCCGGCGCGCTGCGCTCATGGCGCACCCTCGTGTCCGATGCTGTCCTGCGACGGGCTGGAGGGTCGCTGTATCGACCGGACATGGTCGGCAAGGCGGGCCGTTACGGTTCGCGTGACATGCTCTGCATCCGGATCCCCGATCCGGGAACGCGCCAGTTCCTCGCCCCAAATGGGCATGGTGCGCGTGCCATGTGCACCGAGAATATGTCTGCCGTCGATGATGCGTTCGATGAGTTCGCGCGGAAACGCACCGCCATGACGGCGGGCGATCAATGTCAGGTCGGGCACTTCGACACGTAATGCCGATGCCACCAGGCCATCGCCCTGCCCGCTCACCCCATGGCAGGACGCACAGAAACGTCGATAGAGCTCCTGTCCGGACATCGCCGGAAGATCGGCGGCGAGCCCCGCATTGCTGACGAGTACCAGCGCCATGAACAGCGCGCGACTTTGCATTGTTGCCCGCATCACGGCCTCTGAATGGACTGCAGATAGTTCACGAGACGCTCGATCATCGAGTCGACTACGGCGCGTTCCTGCCGAGCATCCCGCGATGACGTGTCGTAGAGTTCCCATCCCCACACCGGCATGTCCCGCGCACCGTGGGCGCGCCGATCCCAGCGACCGTCGATCGCTCTTCTCACATCCTCGGTCGGAAACTCGCCCCCGTCGCGGTGCGCCAGCAAGGTCAGATCCGGGACGTCTGTCCGGATCAGGGGCGCCACCGGCCCATCGCCACGGGCATCGATCCCGTGGCAGCTCGAGCACAGCCGCTGATACAAGTCGACATTGCTCAGGGCATGGACGGGACGCTCATCCATTCGCGTGAGCGAACAGCCGGCCAGCCACAACACGCCGAAGAGTGCTGCTGCAACGCTGGAGATACTGGGCATGAGTTCTCCTTCGGCACGCTAGGCATGCAAGCGCAAATGCTGCGCTGCCAGATCCAGGAAGCCGCTCGAGTATGCCGTCGCCGGTGCGCTCGGTGCTGCCGGCCGCTCCTTTCTCAGGACGTCCGCCACTCGTCTTGGCGTTCCCAGGTCGCTCCAGCCGCAGGCGGATACGCTGACCACGCGCAAGTCGTCAGGATAGCGCTCAACGATATCGCGTGAAAAATCAACCGTCGGCAGGCGCTCATACACAGCGGCAAGCTGTGCGTAGCGATGCATCGAGTCGCAGCGGGCAGGCTGGGTCACTGCCGTCATTTCCATGACCACCTCCGGCATGTGCCGCTCGAACATTGCCAGCAACGAGCGGCCGCGCACCGCAAAGATGAACGAGCTCCACAGGCCACCTCGCCGGACGATTTCACCGGCCGTTCGCGCATCCGGCTTCTCGACGAACTCCGCGACTTCACGCATGCCCAGGTCGGCGTGCGGACCGGGAACGATGTATCCGAGTTCCGGATCGGCCTCCTCCGGCTCGAACCCGAGCAGGATCAGCGTGGGGCTCGATCGTGCCAGCCGCATCGCCTGTCGCATGGCATCCGCCAGCAGCGACTCGTTGCGAACGAAGTGATCCGACGGCAGCACCCCGAGGACCGCATCCGGATCGCGCTGCAGGATCGCCAGCAGCGGCAGCAGGATGCCGATGGCCGTACCACGATTGCGTGGCTGGACCACGATGTTGGAACCGGGAATCGATCTGCCCAGCGACTGCCACCAGCACCGATGATCGGCCGAGACCACGACGCAGGTGCGCCGGGGCGGCGCAATGACCTGCGCACGCCGTAGCGTGTCGTGAAGGAGCGAGGTCCCGCCGGACAGCGAACAGAACTGCTTGGGCACTGCAACGCCCGACGCCGTGGTGGTCAGCCGCTGCAACCGACTGCCCTCGCCTGCCGCCAGCACCAGCGCCCAGTCGTGCCCGGCGTCCGGGGTCGCAGCATGCGGAAAGTCACCAGGCATCGCTGAATTCTCCGCGACGACGACGTCATCGCTTCGTGGCAGGTCAGGGGCGAAGCCTCGCATCCACGGTGGTCCGGCGCAGCCGTGAGAGCCCCCGAGGGGTTACGTAGATCACCGGAGCATGTCGTTCGAAACCAATCTGGTCGCGACATTCCGGCACCCGGATTGACCAACCCGGCCGGCGCCGAACCTTCTGTCGCAACGCATCGCCGAGCCGGAGACCAACCTGCGACGGCGGAACCTGTCGATCACTGCACCAGCGGTGTCGGTGCCGCAGCGAGATCGACACCCTGAATCTCGGATTGGCCGGCAAGAAAGGAGACGTATTGCCTGAGCGCACGCTCCTGCACGCACGCCTGGAGTCGATGCGCGATCTGTTCGCATACGAGTTCGTAGGGCAGCGTCTCGCCCGGAATGCGCCGATCGACTGCCACGATGTGGAAACCATGGCGGGTCTTGATCAGTTCGCGCAGTACGCCGATGGGCGCCGGCCGGAAGATGGCCTGTTCAAATTCCGGTACCGTATCGCCGCGCCTGAGCTGACCAAGGTTCCCGCCCTGCTGCCCCGACGGACAATTGGACAGCTCCCGCGCGAGCACAGCGAAGCGATCGGGGTGCTGCAGTACCTCTGCGAGCGTACGTTCCGCGCGATCGCGAATGCGTGGAATCGGTACCGATGGTGTCACCTGAAACAGAATGTGACGCCCACAGACGATCTCGCCGCTACGAAAGTCCTGCAGATGCGTCTCGTAGTGGCGACGGCATTCCGTTTCGGTCGGCGCAGGAACCTGAACCTCGCGGGCGAGAAGCTGCTCGAGCGCATCGTGAAGCTCGCGGCCGTCATGCACCGAGCCTGAAAGCAGACCGATCGCCACGGCCCGCTGACGCAACAGTTCGCGCACGGCCGCGACCCGCGGGCCCGGTGGGGAAGCCATATCGACCGCTACGCCGTTGACGGTAACTGTCATGAGCGCACCTCGTTTCGCGCTCGGGTCCGCGGAGTCCGTACGATCTGGTAAGGACGGAACAGATAGGAAAGCGCACCGGCACCGCTCCAGATGTGAACCATGCGCGAGAAAGGCGAGATGAGAAAGATCGTGAAGCCCAGCAGGACGTGCAGCTTGTAGGTGAGCGGCACGCCCAGCATCAGGGCGGCTGCATCGCCATTGAACGTCACGATGCCCTGAACGTAACTGGTGAGCCGCATGAACATGGCGCCATCCATATGCGCAGCCGACAGCGGCACCGTGATCAGCCCGAGCAGCAGCTGCAGCCACAGCATGATGGCGACGGCGATATCCCATTTGCGGCTATTGAGACGGATGCGTGGATCGGTCAGGCGCCGCTGCAGCAGGATGGACAGCCCGATGATCGCGACCAGGCCGGCGATGCCGCCGCCGATCATGGCAAGCAGCTGATGCCCGGTCGGATCGAGCGCCAGCTCGACGATCCAGTGCGGCGTGAGAAAGCCGATGAAATGGCCCAGGATCACCACGATGACGCCGTAGTGGAACAGGTTCGAGCCCAGGCGCAGTTGGCCGGCGCGCAGCATCTGGGACGAATCGCTCTTCCAGGTATACGGTTCGCGATCGAAGCGGATCAGGCTGCCGATCAGCAGCACCGTCAGGCACAGGTAGGGATAGATGCCGAAGAGGAACAGGTTGACGTAGCGTCCGGAGAGCATGGGCGGCCTCCTGCGTCAGGGCAGAAACTCAGGTGGGATCAATGGTTGGTACCGTCGCCAAAGGGTTCGCTCGCTGGGTGGGCCGGCGACTCGCCGGCGAATGCGGGCTGTTCACCCCAGTCGCGATCGAGGTTTTCGTCGCGATCGCGCGCTCGTGGGACCGAGGCCGCGTCGATGGGCTTCTCACCGGCAATCACAAGCAGTGCCTGCAGAGCGGCGGCATACGGGCTGGCGCGGGCGATGAGCGCCTCGCCGATACACCGCGTCAGATGGGCACAGTCCGCGAGTAGTGCCTGTGCCTCCTCGCGGTCGCGGCAGCTCAGGTATTCGAGCACCACCGGCAGGTAGTCGGGCAGCTCTATCGTCGCCAGCTCGAAACCATTGCGCTCGTATAGCTGCTTCAGGTCGACCATGGCGCCGCCGCGGTCGCGGCCTTCGCCATGCAGATGCTCGAACAGGTTGAGGGAGGCGCGGCGTCCGCGATCGAACAGATCGACGTAACGCTCCTCGGCGGCAAGAAGCTCACCTTCGCCCAGCGCGCCGATGAGCACCAGCAGCCCGTCGCGCTCCCGCGGCGCTATGAGCGGCGAGGCACGGATGACGTCCGCGATTTCCGGTAGCGCCTCGCGCATCTCCTGGCGGGGATAGGACAGCAACGCGCCGAGGGCTCTGAGCACGAGCAGGTTGGCCGTCGAGCTGAAACCCGCGCCGCTGGAGGACTCTCTTTGCGTCATGTGCCGCCTCTCAGGTATCCACACGACGGATCGGCACGACCTTGCGTCGCCCCATCTTGCCGCCGAACAGCGAGGAATGCGGCGGGCCGAAGTCGCAACCGTTGCCGAACGTGAATCCGCAGGAACCGCGCAGGCCATAAGCATCTTCCGCCTGCTCGCGATGACTGGTCGGGATGACGAAACGGTCCTCGTAGTTGGCGATCGCCAGATAGCGGTGCATCTCCTCGACCTGCGCGACGCTGAGCCCCACCTGGTCCAGCACTGCCCGTCCGTCGCCCTCGCCGACCAGGCGCTGCCGGAAGTACACACGCATCGCGAGCAGCCGTTCCAGAGCGGCAACGATCGGCGCCTCGGCGCCGGCCGTCAGCAGATTGGCGAGATAACGCACCGGAATGCGCAGCGAGCGCACGTCCGGGATCTCGCCGATCGTCTCGATCGCACCGGCGTTGGCGTGCGACTGGATCGGCGACAGAGGTGGCGCATACCAGACCATCGGCAACGTGCGGTATTCCGGGTGCAGCGGGAAGGCAATGCGCCAGTCGACTGCCATCTTGTACGTTGGCGAACGTTTCGCCGCGTCGATCCATGCATCCGGCACGCCGTCGGCGCGCGCCTGTGCTTCGATGGCCGGATCGTTCGGATCGAGAAACAGTGCGAGCTGCGCTTCGTAGAGATGCTGCGGGTCCTCGACGCTCGCGGCACGCTCGATCGCATCGGCATCGTAGAGCAGCACCCCCAGATAGCGAATGCGCCCGACGCAGGTTTCCGAGCACACCGTCGGCTGACCGCCCTCGATGCGTGGGTAGCAGAACGTGCACTTCTCCGCCTTGCCCGAAGTCCAGTTGTAATAGATCTTCTTGTATGGGCAGCCCGAGACGCACATGCGCCAGCCGCGGCACTTGTCCTGGTCGATCAGGACGATGCCGTCCTCCTCGCGCTTGTAGATCGAGCCGGAGGGACACGAAGCGACGCAGCTCGGGTTCAGGCAGTGCTCGCACAGCCGTGGCAGATACATCATGAAGGTATTCTCGAACTGCCCGTGGATGTCCTTCTGCACCGCCTCGAAGTTGTAGTCCCGGGAGCGCTTGTCGAACTCCCCGCCGAGGATCTCCTCCCAGTTCGGCCCCCATTCGATCTTCTCCATCGGCCGGCCGCTGATCAGCGACAGCGGCCGCGCCACCGGCGCCGTCGACAGCTCCGGCGCGTTGTGCAGATGCTCGTAGTCGAAGGTGAAGGGCTCGTAGTAGTCGTCGATCTCCGGCAGGTGCGGATTGGAGAACAGCTTGGCGAGAATGCTCCAGCGCCCGCCCTGCTTCGGTACGATCTTGCCGTTCGCACGCCGTTCCCAGCCGCCGCGCCAGCGCTCCTGATTCTCCCAGTCCTTCGGATAACCGATGCCGGGCTTGGTCTCGACATTGTTGTACCAGGCGTACTCCTGGCCCTGACGCGAGGTCCACACGTTCTTGCAGGTGACCGAGCAGGTGTGGCAGCCGATGCACTTGTCGAGGTTCATCACCATTGCGATCTGCGCGCGGACCTTCATTTCGTACCTCCTTCTCAGGTCGCATCCGCTTCGGCGCGGTCGACGGGATTGGAATGGTCGAGCCAGTCGATGCGGGCCAGCTTGCGCACGATGACGAACTCGTCGCGGTTCGAGCCCACGGTGCCGTAATAGTTGAGGCCGTAGGAGAGCTGGGCGTAGCCGCCGACCATGTGCGTCGGTTTGAGCACGGTGCGCGTAACGGAGTTATGGATGCCGCCACGCTGACCGGTGATCTGCGAGCCCGGCACGTTCACGATCTTTTCCTGCGCGTGATACATCATGCACATGCCTTCCTGCACACGCTGGCTGACCACGGCCCGGGCGGCGATCGCGCCGTTGACATTGAACAGCTCGATCCAGTCGTTGTCGACGATGCCGGCCCTGCGTGCGTCGCTCTCGGAAAGCCATACGATCGGCCCGCCGCGCGACAGCGTGAGCATCAGCAGGTTGTCGGTATAGGTCGAGTGGATGCCCCATTTCTGATGCGGCGTGATGAAGTTGAGCACGATCTCGCGCTCGCCGTTGCCGTGTTTGCCGAGCATGTCGGCGATCGTGCGCGTATCCACCGGCGGGCGGTAGACAGCGAAACCTTCGCCGAAGTCGCGGAACCAGCGGTGATCCTGGTAGAACTGCTGCCGGCCGGTGAGCGTGCGCCACGGAATCAGTTCGTGGACATTGGTGTAGTTCGCCGTATAGCTGACGTGTTCGCTTTCGATTCCCGACCATGTCGGCGAAGAAATGATCTTGCGCGGCTGTGACTGTAGATCGCGGAAGCGGATTTTCTCATCCTGACGCGCCGCCGCCAGATGCGTGTGATCGCGGCCCGTCACCTGGCCCAGCGCAGTCCAGGCTTTCACTGCGACCTCGCCGTTGGTCTCCGGCGCCAGGTACAGGATGACTTCCGCGGCATCGATGTCGGTTTCGATGCGCGGCCGGCCGTGCGTCGGCCCGCCGTCGTTCACGCGCCGGTTGAGATCACCCAGGCCATGCACCTCCTGCTCGGTGTTCCAGCTGATCCCCTTGCCGCCATTGCCGAGCTTGTCGGCAAGTGGACCGAGCGCGGTGTAGCGACGGAAGGTGTTGGGGTAGTCGCGTTCCACCACCGTAATCTGCGGCGCCGTGACGCCAGGCACGAAATCGCATTCACCCTTCTTCCAGTCCTTCACTTCGAAAGGTTGCGCGAGCTCCGCAGGCGTGTCATGCAGGATCGGCGTCAGCACCACGTCGCGCTCCACGCCGAGATGACCCACCGCGAGTTCGGAAAAGCGGCGTGCGATGGCCTTGTAGATTTCCCAGTCGCTGCGCGATTCCCATACCGGATCCACCGCGGCCGAGAACGGATGGATGAAGGGATGCATGTCCGTGGTGTTGAGGTCGTGCTTTTCGTACCAGGTCGCCGTCGGCAGCACCACATCCGAATACAGGCAGCTGGTCGACATGCGGAAATCCAGTGTCACCACCAGGTCGAGCTTGCCCTCCGGCGCCGGGTCGCGCCAGGCAACCTCTTCGGGCTTGCGGCCACCCATCTCGCCCAGGTCCTTGCCCTGCAGCCCATGGCGCGTGCCCAGGAAATGACGCAGGAAGTATTCGTGGCCCTTGCCCGAGGAGCCGAACAGGTTCGAGCGCCAGATGAACAGGTTGCGCGGAAAATTGGCCGGATCGTCGGGATCCTCGCAGGCCATCTTCAGGTGACCCGATTTCAACTGCGCAACCACATGGTCCTTCACGTCGATGCCTGCTTCGCGCGCCTGTGCCGCGAGCGTGAGCGGATTGACACCGAGTTGCGGCGAGGAAGGCAGCCAGCCCATGCGTTCGGCGCGGACGTTCAGATCGATCATGCTGCCGTGGTAGCCGGATGGATCGGCGAGCGGCGAGAGCAGCTCCGCGATGTCGATCTTCTCGTAGCGCCACTGATCGCTGTGGGCGTAGAAGAACGATGTACCGTTCATGTGCCGCGGCGGGCGCGCCCAGTCGAGCGCAAAAGTGAGCATGGTCCAGCCGGTCTGCGGTCGCAGTTTCTCCTGGCCGACGTAGTGGGCCCAGCCGCCGCCGGAGACGCCCACGGTACCGCACATCATCAGGAAGTTGATGATGCTGCGATAGTTCATGTCCTGGTGATACCAGTGGTTCATGCCGGCGCCGATGATGACCATCGAGCGGCCTTGAGTTTTCTCGGCGTTGTCCGCGAAGCCACGCGCAACTGCAACTGCGCGCTCGGTCGGCACGCCGGTGATCGACGCCTGCCATGCCGGCGTATACGGCACGTTGTCGTCGAAGCTCTTTGCACACGGACCACCGAGTCCGCGGTCGAGGCCGTAATTCGCGCACAGAAGATCGAAGACAGTCGTGACGAGCGCCTCGCCGTCGGCCAGCATCACACGCCGCGCCGGCACGTTGCGGATCAGTATGTCGCCACCTTGATCATTGTCGCGGAAGTGCTCGTGCGGCCGCCCGCCGAAGTACGGGAACGCGACCGACAGGACATCGTCGCGGCTGTCGCTGACGCTCAGGGCGAGTCGCACCTCCTCGCCCGTTTCGCCATCGCGGGGTTCGAGGTTCCATTTGCCTTTTGCCTCGTCCCTGCCGGGCCAGCGGTAGCCGATCGAGCCCTGCGGAACGGTGAAGCCGCCCGTGTCCTCGCGGAATGCGACGCTTTTCCACGCCGAGCGATCCGGCTCCGGTGCTGCGCGAACCTGCCGCACTGCATCCGGCAAGTCGCTTTGCCGCACATAGCGATCGGGAACGTAGCGCTCGCCATCGCGCCGCAGGCGGACCAGCATCGGCATGTCCGTGTAGCGCCGGCAGTAGTCCTGAAAGTAGGGCACGCTGCGATCGAGAAAGAACTCCCGCAGGATGACATGGCCCATCGCCATGGCGAGAGCAGCATCCGTGCCCTGCTTGGGATGCAGCCACAGGTCCGACAGCTTGGCCACCTCGGCATAGTCCGGCGTGATCGCCACGACCTTGGTGCCGTTGTAACGCGCTTCGACGAAGAAGTGCGCATCCGGGGTGCGCGTCTGCGGCACGTTGGAGCCCCAGGCGATGATGTAGCCCGAGTTGTACCAGTCGGCCGATTCCGGCACGTCGGTCTGCTCGCCCCAGGTCTGCGGACTGGAGGGCGGCAGGTCGCAGTACCAGTCGTAGAAGGACAGCATCGTGCCACCGATCAGACTGAGATAGCGTGCGCCGGATGCGAAGGAGACCATCGACATCGCCGGGATGGGCGAAAAACCGACGACGCGGTCCGGGCCGAAGGTCTTGACCGTATGGACGTTGGCTGCCGCGATGATCTCCGTCACCTCCTCCCAGGTGGAACGCACGAATCCGCCACGCCCGCGCATCGTTTTGTAGGATGTCCCTGTGCCCGCCTTGGTCGTGTCGAGAATCGAAGCCCAAGCCTCGACTGGCGCCAACGTCTTGCGCGCCTCGCGCCACGCTTTGACCAACCTCCCGCGCACCATCGGGTATTTGATGCGGCTCGCGCTGTACAGATACCAGCTATAGGAGGCGCCACGGGAGCAGCCGCGCGGCTCGTGGTTGGGCATGCCAGGACGCGTGCGCGGATAATCCGTCTGCTGCGTCTCCCAAGTCACGACGCCGCTTTTGACGTAGATTTTCCAGCTGCAGGAGCCGGTGCAATTCACGCCATGGGTGGAGCGCACGATCTTGTCGTGCTGCCAGCGCTGGCGATAGCCCTCCTCCCACATGCGATCCTCCGCACGCAGTTCGCCGTGGCCGTCAGCGAACGTTCCGCGCCGCCGGGCAAGATAGGTCAGCCGGTCGAGGAAGTGACTCATTGCGTCGCCTGCTTTTCGGTTGGAGAGTGCACACGTGCGGCACGGCCGAGCCGGCTGTCGAGCAGGCCGATGAGCGTTGCCACCCAGGCAATGGCGGCGACGATCATGAAGCAGCGCGACAACGGCATCAGGAACGGTACATCCATGATCTGCGTCAGGCGGTACGTGCACACCGAGTACATGCCGAGCGGGAACACGCCGCCCCAGTAGAGCGGGTCGTAGCTGAACGGCACGCCACGGATCAGGTAGCGCCATACGCCGAGCACCAGCAGCATCGGGATCCACCAGGTGCCGATGGCCCAGAAAGACAGCGTCATGCCTTCGAGGAAAGGTTCGAGCCCGGCAACGGCTGCGGACAGCTGCGAGTGCTGCAGCAGAGTCGCGCCCGCCAACGTGGAGATCGCCACTGCGCCCATGTTGATCCAGTACGGCGGCGTCAGATCCGCCGGCGACATGCGCAGAAACGTGTAGCGAAAGAAGATCAGCGTCATCAGCCACATGTACAGCGCGCCGCCGCCCAGGCACAGGGCGAGCGCCGTAAACATCAGCGACTGCTGCAGGCCGGCGAAGGCGCCGGAGGCCAGCAACAGCACGGTCAGGATCGACACCGACTGCGTGGCCACGACGATGACCAGCCAGCCGCCATTCAGGCCATCGGCCAGTGCAGGCTTGTCGTGCTGAACCGTAAGCACCGCCAGAATGCCGTATGTGACCACACCCCAGAGCACGACCGCGAGAATCCAGAAGAAGATGGCCGGGCCCACGGACTGCATCTGCAACAACAATTGGGTGCCGAACACGCCGCATGCGGCCACGGCAGTGAAAAATCCGACCGCGCGGCTATGGCTGCAGATGTCGCCTGCAAATGCTCGAGGGTAGCGCAGGATTCGAGCGGAAGTTATTACCGCCAGGCTCGCGAGAAAAAACGTGTTGAGCCAGAACAGCAATCGCGGCACCACCGGTACACCATGCAGATGGGTGGCGATGGCAACGATCCCGGTGGCCATCACCAGCGCGAAATAGGCCGGGTGCAAGGTCTCCAGCTCATCCCGCCCGCCTCGCTGGAAACGAAGCTTCACGATGCGAGCTGCACTGTGCAATGCAGATACCGCTGCTGACGCAAGCGATACCAGTCGGCTGCGCGCCCGGGGCGACAGCAATCGCGTTCGCTGAATTTTCCACTGGGCCCGCGAGTCATTGGTGTACTTCGCCTCCCGAACGATGCGCGCGGGTAAACCCGCATTGGTGCTAAGGACACATCATCGATAGCCAATACCAAGAACGTAGTCCCGCAGCAGCGATTCTTCCTGTTCTACCTCGCTCATGAGGGCCTGCAGGGCATCGCGCGCGTTGAGTATGCCAACCGGTCGGTCATCGAGATCGACAACGGGAACGTGCAGAACGTTGCGCTCCTTCATGAGCGACCACACGTTCTGCAGCAGCTCCGCCGGACGGCAGTAGACGACGTCCCGCGTCATCACGGTAGCCACTGCTGCCGTACAGGCGCCGCCGAGGCAGTGACCGATCCTGCGCACGAGGTCAGTCTTGCTCACGACCCCGACCATCGCCCCTTCGGCGTTGCACGCGACCACCAGATTGATATGCCTGTCGTTCAGCAGCTGCGCTGCCTCCCTCAGCAACGCACTCTCCGGAATCGTCACCAGCCTGGTACGGGCGACATCGAGTACGTGATCTACGAACATCATCGACCTCCAAAACTGCCGCTCACCCGCGCAGAACGATGCGCAGCACGGAAACGACTCCAAGCACGAGCAACGCCAGGCATCCGAACTGCACCGCCAGCACGGCGCACAGTTTCACCCGGACAGCGTGTACGTAATCCTCGATAACCACCTGCAATCCGAGCGCCATATGCAGAAAGAGCGCAATCAGGAACAGGATCATCAGCACCGGGACCAGTGGCGATCCCAGCCATGCGACGAAGTCTTCGTAGCCGCCTGCGCCGATGGCAACGAGCGATGCGACCAACCATGACGTCAGCGGGATCAATGCCGCGGCCGTGACACGCTGTCTCCACCAGTGCGTAACGCCCGTCATCGCCGAGCCGAGATCGCGAGTGTGTTCCGGACTGGAGCGAATGTGATGGGAGGGCATCGGTCACGCGCCCAGACGCAAGCCCGCAATCCAGGCGATCACGGTCAGCAACATGCTCATGGCGAGCACCACCCACCCGGAGGTGTAGATCGTCCGCAGTTCAAAGCCGTAACCCGCGTCCCAGACCAGATGGCGAACACCGTTGCACAGATGAAAGAAAAGCGAGAAGGTCCACATGAACGACAGCGCGAGCCCGAGTGGCGAAGCCAGCATGTCGGCGAACACTGCATAGGAACGCGCTCCATCCGCTGCGGCTACGATCCAGATGACAAAAAGAGGCGAGCCCACGCTCAACAGCACACCGGTCAAACGATGCGTGATCGACAGCACCGAGGTGAGCTGTGGCCGGTAGATCTGCAAGTTCGGCGACAAAGGACGCTCGCGTTGCATGCGATCAGCTCCGGCGCTCGATCAGCAGCTTCTTGATCGACGCAATCGCCTTGCCCGGGTTCAGATGCTTCGGACAGGTGCGCGTGCAGTTGAGAATCGTGTGACATCGATACAGTCGGAACGGATCCTCGAGCTCGTCGAGACGTTCCCCGGCGGCCTCATCGCGGCTGTCGCTGAGCCAGCGCCAGGCTTGCAGTAATGCGGCCGGTCCAAGGAATCGCTGCGGATTCCACCAGTGACTCGGACATCCGGCCGTGCAGCAAAAGCACAGGATGCATTCGTAATAGCCGTTCAGCTTGTCGCGCTCTGCGGGCGACTGCAATCGTTCACGTTCGGGCGGCGAACTTTTCGTCTGCAGCCAAGGCTTCACCAGCGCGTACTGCGCAAACAGCTGCGACAGGTCAGGTACGAGATCCTTGATGATTCGCAAGTTGTTGAGCGGATAAATCGTGGCCGGTTCGCGCGTATCGGAGATGAATCGCGTACACGCGAGCCAGTTGGTCCCGTCTATATTCATGGCGCAGGACCCGCAAACGCCTTCGCGGCACGAGCGGCGAAAGGTCAGCGTCGGATCGATCTCGTTCTTGATCTTGATGAGTGCATCCAGAACCATCGGACCGCAGTCATCGAGATCGATCTCGAAGGTATCGATGCGGGGATTGCGGCCAGTGTCAGGATCGAAGCGGTAGATCGCAAACTTGCGCGTTCGCGTTGCAGCCACGGGGGCGGGCCAGGTTTTGCCTGTTTCGATCCGCGATTCAGGCGAGACGTTGAAGTTGCGAGGCACCGGAAATCGCCGCAGCAAGGTGCGGCGAGGTACGTCGTCTGAGGATCGAACCGGCATCGAGCCTGCTTCCCTGATCCATTTTGACAATGGGGAGCGTGATGATAGGAACCTCGGTAGAGGCTTTCAACTTGGTAGATTCCGCTCCGGACTCGCTTTCGCCCCTTTCGGCGAAGCCTCGCACCCTCCTTGCCTGATCGCGTAGCGGCGCGACCCATGAATGAGGACAGCCCCGGGCACACACCTGATGCGAAGGCGGCGCTCTCATCCTTCGGGTCCATCTACTGCGGCAGCCGGATGTCGCGTAGCTCCGAAAGACCAAGATAAGCCCCCACGGCGATGACCAGTACGGCAAATACGCGGGACAGCAGGTGCTTACGAGTGGACAGTCGAACGGCAAGGCGAGCACCGATGAGGCCGCCGCCGATTCCACCGAGAATGAATATGCCGGCAAGACTCCAGTCGACCAGGCCCGCGAACGCGTAACTGGTTGCGGTCGTCATGCCGAATGCAGCCACGGCCACCATAGAGGACGTCACCGCCGTCAGCACCGGCATGCCGGTGGCGAGAATGAGCGCGGGCACGATCAGGAAGCCGCCGCCAATGCCGAAGAATCCCGACACCATGCCGGTTCCCAGGCCGAGCACGATCAGTCGCGGCGCCAGGTATCTCACAGATTGCCGATCGAGATGGACTTGCGGATCGCCCGGTCTCGCCGATGGACGGAACATGAGTACGCCGACGACGATCATCAGCAGCCCGAACAGCAGCAGCAGGCGCTGGCCATCGATCCGCTTTCCCAAGGCAGCCCCGGCTGCTGCGCCTGCCACTCCGCTCACGGCAAAGAGCAAGGTACAGCGCCACTTGATCAGGTTGCGCCGTGCCGCCGGCGCAAGATTGGCCAGGGCATTGGCGGTGACCGCCACGGCGGTCGTGCCGATGGCGATGTGAGGCGAACTCACCCCCAGCAGATGCACCATGAGCGGCATGGCCAGGATCGACCCGCCGCCGCCGATGAGACCCAGTGTCACACCCACCGAAGCCCCGCCCAGCAGCCCCATGAGCCAGAACATGACGTCAGCTCATGGCACGACGGTTCCAGGGCATCCGGCGCAGCAGCCGCGCCAACCCGCAAAAGCCGGTGGCACCCGCAAAGATCAGGCCCGCGCCGACAAAGGCCGATAGCGCATGGAACCAGGGCGACAGCGTGGCGCCCAGGGCCACACCGAGAACCACCGCACTGCCGGCTGCAAGCTGCACCTGGCGCATCAGTTCGAGCGGTGCATTGCGGTCGGTGCTGATCGGCAGGCCGGCCTTCCTCCACGCATCCAGCCCGCCTTCCAGGATGAACGCTTCGCACGGCACGGCCTGCGCCAGACGGTCGGCATGCGCTCTGGTTCGCATGCCCGAGCGGCAACTGAAGATCACCGGCGAGGCATCGCCCACGTCCAGAGCGCCGGATGTCAGGACGGATACCGGCTGCGATCGGGCATGCGGAATGTGCTCGCGCG